>VTLG01004063.1_pt1 | contig 41954 bp, 42 predicted proteins | sample 4694571 | NCBI WGS metagenome assembly VTLG01 (sample SAMN12604809, study PRJNA352737) | marine metagenome | biome: ENVO:00000447; feature: ENVO:00000209|ENVO:00000569|ENVO:01000036; material: ENVO:00002151; isolation source: viral sequences binned using virsorter ...
CTAGGAGTTGCTAAAGCAGTTGCTGTAGCTGAGTTACCAGTACACCCGCTTGAAGTAGTTGCATTCCCCGATAAACCACCAGTAAAGGTTGTTGCAGTTACTGTGTTAAAGTCTACATCTGATGTAGTTGTTAAGGCTTGATTAATACCTTCTATATAATTAATAAAAGTAGGATTGTCCCAATAAGTTAAATCCAAACTATCTGTTACGCTGTAAGAATGAACATGCTCAGTTTGTTTTGAAGAAGCTAGCGTTATAGCACCACCAGTACCAGCGGCACCTTTCTGGAGCCATGTTCCATCTACTGCAACTTCTAAGTTTCCAGCATCAAATTCTAATGATGATGTTCCTTTTAATTTAATTTTTAAATTATGAGCAGGTCCAGAAGTCCAAGAGCCTGCACCGTTATCATCCGTTAGACCATTGCCTAAATTCACCATGAAATAATTGCCAGTTTGAGTAATAACATTACCGTCTACAAATTCTTTTATAGCATCTGTAACTACATAAGGTAGATTACCAGTAGTAACATCATCAATTGTAAAATTGGCAGTACTAGGACTTGTTATAGTTTGAGCTGTATTGATATGAGTACTACCCTTTTTAACATAATGAGTAAAGTTTCTCGCTACATCATTCCCTGATTGCCAATCTCCAGTTGCTGGCCTTGTAAGAGCTGTGCTAGAAGTATCAAATACCCAAACTCCGTTTTCATATTGGTTAGTTTGTCCTGTTAATAATATCTTCTCTCCTGTGGCTATAGTCTCTCCATCAAAAGTAGCAGTACCTGGATTTGATATATTTATATTAGAATCAACATTAACCTCTACAGGGTCTGTCCATATTCTACCTGCTGCAACAGTACCTACATAAGAAACACTTGCAACTGAATTCATATCAGATTGGTCTGTTACTACGTTTAGGATTTTATTAGAGTTCATATCTAAATCACCATGTACATCTAAAGTCCCAAGCAAATCCATATTTCCATCTGCGTCTATATCTCCTCCGAAATAAGCATCAACTGTGCTCATCATACTAGTAGCGGTAAGAACAGTACCTCTTACTTGTTCAGAATTCGCTGCTGTACCATCAACTGTAAGGCTATCACCTGCTATTGCAGACCCTACAATTAAATAATCTCCTAGTGTTAAAGAACTACCTGAGCCAGTTGTAATATCTCCATGTATATAAGTGTCTCCAGATTGACTAGATACTGTGAACCTATTTGTTCCACTTGCTCTTTTTATTGCAAAAGTTTTATTATCTCTTTGTAATGTTATATCAGACTGGACTAATAAGTCTTTTCCAGCGTCTAATGTTACATCTTCATCGAATGTATATGAATCTATAGCTTTAGGTTGATTTACTCCTGGGCTGCTTATATCACAAAACTGCTCAAACCAGTCAACCATTTTATTTATAGTTAGCTCTAAAGTAACATTTGTTCCATCTCCAGCGACATTGACATCAGTATCAAAAGGAGGTCTTCCTGTTGCTGTTGTTGTAGTTGCTAGGAAATTCTCAATAGCAGTCATTTTTTCATCTAACTTAATTATATTTCCTTCTAAGTCATTTACACTAGCATAAGTTCCTCCAGCTAACTCTCCAGATAAATCATTATAAGCTCCTGGAATAGTTCCTAGTGGATTGCCAGCTACATAAGGGGCTTCAGAAGTGTCTCCAAAAGCATGCAATCTTATATTATCTAGTGAATTATCTATATGAGTTATTCTTTGCAACAACTCAGTCATATTTAAAGAATTGTTTTGGTCTAGATAATCATCAACACCATCTACATTTTGACCTATTAAACCTGCTAATCTCTCATCTCTGTCAATCAATTTATTTATTGCATCACCTAGGTTTGGAGAGTTATCAGTAACTTGACCAGCTAGATTTGTTTCAGTTGCCTCAAAATCTATCTCATTTGCAGAATTAGTAACTTCATGTCCATGAAAAGTTATACCATTCCATACTGTACTACCAGACGAACCATCTTCATTAGTTGTAGTAGACATATTTAATCTAACATCTAAAGCGTCAATTTCTTTTTCTCTAGCATATAATCTTCTATCTAATAAAACTAAAGAACGAATAAAACTAGTAGGTTTACTATCTAAAGCAGGAAAAGATAGATTATCTCCTGCTAGATAATTACTATATGTGTTTAGATTAGTATTTCCTGATGAAGAATAGGAAGCATAGAAATCATCTGAATCTTTTGATAAGCCTTCGTCTAATTTTAATTGTAATCCTCTTAACCAAGATAAATCAGAGTGTAATTTAATATCCGCTTGTGACAATGCTTGATGTACAGTTTCTACAGTAACAGTAGAGCTTAAATCCGCTGTATCTAAATCTAATCTACTCCATGCTGGTTCATTCCAAGTATAACCACCATCGCCATCACCATCGTTTGCAACAAAATCAAAACCTAAATGTGAAGCTATATCTTGAGTATACTCTAATAATTGTTGGTCAGTACTATATCTTTCATTCATCTCAAGTAGAAGAGTTTCAGGGAGGCTTCCTTTTGCTTCTACAACTAAAGTTTGAAAAGCAGTATCAATAATATTACCACTCCATATCAAAGAGATATAGTCAGGAGTTAAATCAGAATTATATAAACTAGCTAATATATCGTCTATGTTTTTCTGAGTAGTAAAATTATCACCTTTTATGTTCCCACTAAATGTGGTAATACCCTTAATAGTAAAGCTATTGTCTATATTCTCAATTTGAGTATCTTGTAAGGTAATATCGTTAGTATCCATCAGATAATTATTACCATCAGTTCTGTCATAGAACACTAGCTTTTTATATATCTGACTAATTACTGCTGGGGCGCTTAATGTTTGTGCCATAAAATCTCCTGTTAACTTGGAAGTCCGAAGACTTCTATATAATTGTTTTTAACTACCTCAACGACTCCACTAGGTCCGCTTACTGTTAATTTTATCGAGTATTGTTTATCTTCTTGATTAAAGTATTTGTGAATAGGTGATTCCGATTGAATTGTTACATTATTAGGATAATCAAAATCCCATGTAATACTATCGTAATGCCCCTTAATACTTGGTATAAATTGTGTTGTTAATAAACCTCTACCTGTAGCTTGAGAACCATTAGTTACAACAGTAGCTCTAAAATCAGCTTCCATCTTCGCATAGTTTCTTGCCCATAAAGTAGAGGAATTCAATGTAGGACTCCTAACTACTTCAACCTCTGGGTTAGCATAAAAAGCCGCTACGGGAGGAGTTATAGTCATCCCTGGTGCTAAACCATCAAAAGTCTCATCATCAAAAGTATCAAATGTGAAATATCCAAAGTCATCTAAAGACGTTAATATTAAATCTGGGTCCTTTTGCCATTTCTTTAAATCTAAACCCATTTAGAAATCCCTCGGTATTATATTTCCAAAAGTACCCTGCCTACCTCTCGTTTTCCATTTCTTAGCTTTTCTAACTAATTTATTGTAAACATCTGTGAAATATATTGCTACCTTGGGATTTATATTAGGTGGTGTTTCATAACCAGTTCCTATTGCCCTATAAACTATAGCTTCGTGAAACTGAGAAGGTATATCTAATAACAAATCGTTATCTAACTCAAAATGGTCTGCTTGCTTAGTTCCATAAATTCTAACATTACTACCTTCTGGAATATTCTTATACGTGCCATCTCCATTATCTTCAGCTAAGAAAAGTCTATTTCTTTCTATGTAGTAAACGTATTTAGGCTTAACTGTATCCATTATTCAAAATCCCTTTCCTGAGGAAGAACTAACAGTCTTGGAATAACTTGATTATCTATTTCAACTCTTTCTATTGTAAGGATATTATCATCTAAGGATATCCATCTATCCTCACCATCGTCTGTTAAAAAAGACCAAGAAGTCTCTACAACACCAGTTCTTAAACTAAAATCATCAATTGCCCTATTTAGAATCTTACGTACTTCTGTTTGACCCATGTGGGGATGATGTTGTTTAACTAGCTCTGACATTTCAAGGAACTTCATTAAATGTCACCTCCTGCTTCTTTCCAAAGTCTGAAAGTTTTAAGTTCTGTCATTAAGTCTTCTACGGTAGACCTTAATGCAACTACATCTGCTCTAAGTGCATCGTATTCACCTTGAGTTGGACTCCCTGCTGCATTTGAACTTGTCATTGCTGCTGGTTGAGCTTCCTGTATAGTAGTATTAGCCTCTACCATATCTAAGTAATACCATGCTGGATTACTTGCTGTTTGAGTATTTATAACAAACTTACTATCTCTAGCATAGATTTTAGCATCTCCATCATCTACTACATTTGATGGCGAAGCTGCTTGTCCTTTGTAAAAATCAACCCTACCTTTAGATATATCATATTTAGGAATCTCGTAGTTAGCTCCGTTCTCAGAAAATAATAATAGATTCCTATCATCATTAAACAGTTTACTAGGAGACGTAGGGGTTCCACTTCCAGATGTTTGTGTAGATATTACAGCTTCACCTGAATCTACATTTGCACCATAAAAAGTAGGAAACACTTGATGGCTATGAGAAGCATCTTTTATTTTCATGTAAAAATGCCCAGTTTCAAAATATGTTTTAGGAGACTTTAGTCTAGTCTCTTGAACATTAGTATTAGCACAGAAATTTGGAGATGAAGCTGCGGCTGAAGTTCCATCATTTGCTCCTATAGTAATAAGTTGAGTTCCTTCACTAGGTTCTCCTGTTGTAAAGACTTGAGTACCTAACGATATAGAAGCATTTGCTGTACTACCAGGAGTAGACTTAGCATCTATTAATATTAAAGCTTCTGTATCGTCCATAGTTTTTACTTGAACCAAAGGAGAAAATACTCCAGGAGCCTGCCCTATAAAAACCCCATCGCCAGAACTATTATTGGCCGCTGAAATATGTAAAGAATCTACTGCTGTAATTTCAGCCTGATTACCTATTGCAGCTGATAATTCATATGATTGTGAAATATCAAGGTTACCGCCATTAAAATCTGAATTACTAATACTTGGTACAGCAGGATTTATCTGAATATCACCTACTTCAAGAAGTCCGTTAAATTTAAAATTCCCAACATTATTACCGTAAGTATCTCTACCATCATCAAAAACCGTCTTTGAGTTTTGAGTGTAAATAGCATGTCTAGCTGAGGCTCCAAGACCTCCAAACACTATCATCCCTCCATCATAAGCTGTTCCTTCTTTACTTAAACCAGCAGTTCCTTCTTTAACTTCTAATATTTGCTTTAATCTGAGAAGTCCTCTCGCAACACCACTTTGAGAAATACCCTCTATAATTATAGAGGTTTCTAAATTAGCAGTCCCATGACTTTCTAAGGAGAAAAATCTCTGAGTGTCAGAATGAGCTTTGATTATAGCTGTTTGAGAAGCTCCATTACTACCTAGCCATAAAGCAGAAGGATAAACATCTCCACCTGCTGAAACACAGAGTTGCGATAAATCAGCTGTTATTCCATCATCACTTCCTGTGTGAATTAACTTGTTATAAGACTCGGCTAGTGTCTTAGTTCCTATCCCATTATTCGCCATTTAAATCTCCTTATTCTTGCTTATCTTTTTCCTCTTCTACCGACTTGGGGTAGAAAGATTGATTATATTGATTTTGTAAATCCGTTATATCTGACTTTAATAACTGCATTTCTGTTGTATAAGATTGAACTTTTTGAGTCCATATCTTTAACATAGTATCCCATTTTGAATTAAAATCAGATAATTTAGCAGTAAATTCTGTTAAAATATTTTGTTGTCTTGTTGTTAAACTAGCTAAGTTATTTTGATATTCAGATACCATAGCATTGAATCTTCCTATCTCAGAACTAACAAGCTCAACATCCTCTTCTATCTGGATTCTATTCCAAACATTTGAAAAAAGTTGAGACATATTAGAGGCTTCATCTCCAAAAGAATAATCTAAATTAAACTCATTGTCAGTAAAACCTGGAGCATCAGTAGGAAAGTCTGGAACAATAGGAGCTACTTCACTAGGATATAACTCTTTCCAAACTTTCATTGGAGTATTATACTTCTCATACTCTCTTCTTTTCTGACTAGATGCAATTTTTAAAGCCCTTATAGCTGCATACATCGCAACTAGATGATACAAATGCTCTGGGAAGTATTTTATAATATCCTTATCATGAGACAATGAATCATCATAAAGCAAGACGCTAGCTTTTCCTTCATCAACTGCACTAGTTTCTGGGAATATATATATCTTACTAGCTGACCTGTAAAAGACGGGGTTTCTATAATCCACACCTGTAAAATAGATACTCTCTGGGTCTTGTATCCTTAATGCTTTCTCTGGTGTAATTTCATGGCAAGGTACCGTTATAGCACCAAACTCTCTTCCAACCCATTGTATATGATTGTTTTTAATATGGTAGCCTCCATCTGCATCTTTAAAAGGGATGAAATAATCCTTAAATGCTATATTCTGCTCAGATTCCCATGTATCCATAGGTCTAATTATTAGATTCTGGCAAAATAAATGTAGGTCATCGCTATTAAGAACCAAAGTTTTCTCAACTACATCAACAACTCCTTCTCTTAGGAATCTTGATATAGCTTGTTTATACTTCTGTTCGGCTACTTCTTCTGCTGATACACCATCATTAGCCCCTTCAGATGACTCTGGAACGGCTTGTAGGTTCCACACCTCTATAGCATCAAACGCATATGCCCCAACATAAGACTCTACTCTTTCTAAAAAAGTCATCTACTTCTTTTTCTTTAAAGGTGGAGCTTTTGGTGGAGATTTAGGTGGAGTCTTACCATAATTCATTCTGTTAGTAGCAAGAGTCTTCTCATCCATTCCTACAAGTTTCTTTGGAGAAACAGTTTTATCAAAGTCATGCAACTCTCCTGCTCCTCTTGAACGATATACATCTTGAGATGGAAGAGTAGTTATACCCTTATCACTACCACCCTCATTATAACCTTCTATTCTTTTTTTCTTTAATCCCATTTTATGCTTTCTCCCAATATATTAACTTGTTCATTGTTGATGTCGTACCAGCATGGTCTATGACCTCTACTGATTTAAAAGGACCTTCTATTATTGTTCCTTCTAATAACACCATTGTGTCAACTTCTCCGTCTAAATTTGTAACTGTTACAGCAGTAGAGTCAGCTAAGCCTCCTCCTACTATTTGTATTTTAGATATAGCATCTCCAGTACTACTAGGCGTATATACAGCAGCACCATCTACGTGGTGAAATAGCCTTGATTTAGTATCATTGTATTGTTCAATGTGAAAAGGACCTTTTAGATTATTGCTAGTTGCAGCTTTTGTGTCCCTGATTGTGTAAGTTACTCCTGCCATACCTCTCCTTTTTATTTATAGGGGGCAACGAAAAGTGTCACCCCCTATTGGTTTTACAGACTATTAACTATTAACTAAAGTTAATAAGTGCGTGTGTTTCTGGAAGACTGATTTCAAGTCCTGCTTCTGTTATAATTTGGTCTTTTCTACCATCAACAGAGTTGTCTTGAATATTAGTCTCAACAAAAGTGTCACGACTTAAACCATTAGCAGATAATGGTCTGTATTTAATGTTAGCCATATCAATAACGGCACAAGTGTTTGCAGCCATACCTCTAAATAAAGGATGAGCTACAAAGTTAAATGTTCCAAAACAAGTTTGAACAACTGTGATAGGCACAGGAGCAAACTTAGATTGTGAAGCACTTATTTGTACAGCATATGGGTTAGTATCAGGCGATGCTACAGAACCACTTGTTGCCATTCCTTTTCCATATGTATTATACATAAATGAACCACTTGTTGCACTACCGATTTTGCTTAACCAAGCAATTACGTTTCTTGAAGTTAAACATAATTTTGAACTTGAATTGCCCATTTCTGGAGCAAAGAAGTTTTCCATTATATCAACTAAAGCATCGTAACCACTTGAGTTATAGCTCATTTCGTAGATTTTTCCGCCTTGAGTTTCAATGAAAGGCACTACACCCCAACTGAATCTATCGTCTTGGTCTACATACTTACCATGACCGAAAAGAACAGCATGCTCAATATCCATCTTATGAGATAAGACGTGTTGTGCATAAATTCTTTTCCATTCATCAGCGTAACCTCTATATTTAGTGGCCATTGCTGAACCAGACATTAATGGTACAGATGTTTTAAATATCTGAGTATAGAACTCAGTTGCACTTATTTCATCTCTCCAACCATCTGGAGCTGTTGTTGCCTCCCCGAATTGAGAACCAACTACTTGACCTTCACCATCTTTGTCAATTTCCATCGTTCCTATTTGCGCAGCAAGCTCAACAGAAGTCCATCTTTCAACTGACACTAAGTCTAGAGTTATATTTCCTCCAGCAATTGTACCATTAACAGTAGCAATTCTAAAGTTCTTATAAACTGTTCCAGAGTTAGGTGTGTTTGTTGCACCACTAAAACTACATTTGATTCTGATTACTTGATTTGCCAATAGAAAGATAGGTGTTTGGTCCCATACTGAATCATCAGCATTTAACTTACCTTTTCCATCATAATTACATTTTACATCTACGGCTGCCGCAGTTAAAGGGTCTGTGCCAGTTCCAGCATGCGTTGTTGCATGATTGTTAGAATCAGCAGTAACTACTCTAAAATTACGTCTTTGCCATTGTGAACGATACTCCAAGGGTTTCCATACAGTGTCATCTGTAGGTGACTTAGCCACCTTAGATAAATAAGTAAAGAAAATATTTTGCTCAGGGGACAATTCTGCTACATAATCTCCAATTCCAAACTTTCTTCGGACATTATCAACAGAAACTCCACCCCAAGAACCTTGAGGAGTGGTCGTTAATACACCTGGTGTATATGTTGCCATTGTTTATTCCTCCTTAAAAGGGTTGTTTTTCATCGTTAAAGTTTATTAAGTCTTGCATAAACCCTTTAGCTTGGTCAGACTCTGAGGCTTGAGCATTAGGATTCTGACCTGAAGGCATTACGCCCATAGGTTGTGGAATCTGTTGTGCTCTTTGAGTTTGAACAAAATCACCAGAAGGCCCTTGAACACTCATATCTTTAATAGTATTCTCAGGTGTCTGATTATTTTGAACAGGTGCTCCGCCACCTTGTCCTCTTTGGATATTATATAAAGCAACTAGATTATCAACTGTAATAGAACTAGGATTAGAGTACTTATTTATAAAATCAGAACTCTCTTCCTTTGACAAACCATAATTAGCTTCAACATATTGAGCTACTTTTGCTTTATCTCCAGCTATTTTACGAGCATTTTGAACTCTATTGTGCTCAGCTCTTCTAGCATTTTCTATTTTCTCATACTGCTCTGCAACTACAGCTTCAGTATATTGACTCCTTAATTGATTATATTCATCCATATTATCTCGCCAATTTTCTAGTGCATCGTCATACTGAGCACTAGCAGAATTAGGGTCTGTGTAAGACTGTTCTCTTGTGTAACCAACGGGTCTTTTTGGTTTTTCAGGAGGTGCAGGAAATTCCTGGTCTTGCTGAGGTTGAGCTTGAGCCTGTGGTTGATTAGCTAATGCTTGGTTTATTTGAGCCTGAACACTAGCTTGATTAACAACAGGTTTCATTTTCTCAACTTCTGCTTCCAACTTCGCAGCCTTAGACTGCCAGTATTCAAAACGTTTCTCATCATTCTTTGCTTGATAAGGTTGTCCTGTATCTGGTTGTTTTTGTCCCTCAACTGGGCTAGACGTTTCAGGTACTCCACCTAAATTGGTAGAGGCATCTGCCTGCCCTTCTTGGTCTCCAAAAATGACTTCATTAAACGAAAAATTACCATCAGAGCCCTGATTTCCAGTCTGCTCATTTTGAGGGACTGTACCTTCTGGGGTATCTATATTTTTATTTTCTTCCATTATTTATTCTCCTCTAAGCTCAAAGTGTCTACTTCTTTGAGGTGTTAGATTGTTTAGCTGCATTGGTTGCGTCAGCTATTCTTGTTTGTATGGTAGACAACTCGTCACCGAGACGGCTTTCATACAGTCTTGTAGCAGAGTCAGCTTTATTCTTACTCTTATCCAATCCTGTTTTAAACTTCTCGACTTCGACTTTCTTTTTGAGATTAACAGATTCTCTATCCCTAGTCTGCAAGTCACCTTTAAGCTTTTTAATCTGTTGTCCAGCTGCTTTAAGTTGCTGTTGCAATTTAGCGATGATGTCTGTTCTCTGCATTACACCCTCAATATCGAACACCTCTGTTTTCTTAAGAACTTCTTGTCTGTCTATGATGCCTTTCTGATAAGCATCCATGTAGAATTCAAGCTCTGCATACCTATTGGATGGGAGTGTTGAACCTGACACGACAATTACGTCATAAGAGCCCAGTGTAATATCATTAACTACCTTAACTTCACCTGTTTTATCATCATACAGGCGCTTGTTAACGACATACTCAGACATTGAATTGTTCGGTTGTAAAATCCTAAACGCTTTTCTTTGCGTATATAATTGTTGTATAAATTTAATAGCTATTTCACCTACTCTAACTAAAGCTCCTTCTACATCAGCTAATTTAGATTTCATTTTTCTTTGTCCAAATTCGTCTAAAGATATAGTCGCTTTGTATGTTTGAGGTGCTACAGATGAATTACCCATCATCATTTCATATAATCCTAACTGATGGTCTAAGTCATTCTTAGCTGATATTTCATTTTGATATAGCTCATTAGGTAATGGAGTTGGCTGTACTGTTACAGGTGGTCCATCTGTTGGGTCATAAGGAATAGCAACTCCTGGTTGAGCCCATTTTTGTTCAAACTCATTCATATCAACACTACCTTCAGGTACTAAAATCTTTGTATTAGTACTAGTAGTAGCATGAGCTATAATCAATGAACGTGTTTTATTTATATAATCTTGTATCCCCTTTACCATTCTTACGTCTGATAATGGATAAGGTGTTCTTGTATGTATATTCATAACTGGAACTATTGGAAACCTATCAGTAGGAAGAACTCTACTATATAATTTCTTATCTCCCATGATAACGCACATAGCTATTCGTGTTACAGTAACATCAACAACTTCTATATGTTTATCTGCTATTAAATCATTAAATGTAATTTCTTTGATTTGAGGCAGTTGTTCTTGCTTTGGAGGTGGAATAGTCTCTGGGTCATAACCATTATTAATCATCTGCTGTACTTTTTGCTGATGTTTTTGGATTATCTGTTGCTTTAACTGTTCTACCATCTGCTCAGCAGCTCTTTTGTCTGTAAAGAATCTACCGTTTAGCTCCCAAGCTGGTCTTTTTATATAACTGGTATGATATTCCTCATCATCCATAAGTTCTTCTTTTCCACTAAAATGCTCATAAGTTCTCTTTTTATCTTGCCTTAACTTATAATATCTTTCATATCCTCTTACATACTCAGTATCAGCTGTCATTCCTACATCTTCTGGGAAATGAACTGCTCCATCATTACCAGCTTGAGTTTCTGGATACTTATCATCGTAATTACCACCAGCATTTTTAATCGTTTTAGCATACTGAGGATACATAGCTTCTGCTTGTTCTCTTGTAAACAACCTAGATACTATAACATTTTCAGCGTCATCAAAGTACCTATCTCTTGCATTAGGGTCTACATAAACATCTAATGGGTCTATGTCTTTTATCTTAACTTCTCCTTTGCCGTTATCGGCTACAGAATCTTGATAAACTTGTATATACCCTACTCCAGCAACATAATAATCATCAACAGCCTGTCTAATGACAGCTCTACCACTGGATACATCATAAACATATGATAGTAATGCAGACATTACATTAGCTACCTTATTGTCGGAATCTTCTCTTGGGGCACATCTGAAGGAAGGTCTATTGGCTGTTAACATAGCCTTAGCGGTTTCTACTGCAGGATGTATCCTATTAACAACTATAGGAGCTTGTCCTCTAGCTTTTAAAGTATCAATCTGTTCATTAGTCCATTGACGACCTAATCGATATTCTTTATCTTCTTTTACGTGTTTAGCCCAAGTTTCTCTCTTGGTATTATACCTGTTAAAGATATCGATGGTCTCATCGACCATTTTATTATTTTTTGCCATATGCGTAATTTACCACTTATTGTGTCATCCAATCAAGGAAATTATCTCTAATACCGACTTTATCGTCTTTATCGGGCATTTCTAGTAACCTACAAGGCTTAGCTCCGTCTAAAGCAGTCCATATGGCATCCATAATATCATCATGTCTACCTCTTGGATATGATAAAAACTCTTGTTGTGCTGAAATATCCTCTGGTCTTAAATAGAATTGACCTTTAGCAAACATTGGCACAAGTGATAGTAATCTTTCACTTTTTCTTGTTCTTGGTTTTACCCCAGCTTCTAATCCTGGGATATATATATTTTCTTCTTTCATTATCTCTCTAGTAGCTGTCCTAAGAGCTTCTTGGTAACCAGTAGTTTCTATTTTAACTCTACGAGGTTTAAACTTTTTGTAAGTGTCTACTATCTTTTGTGGTTGTTTTGCAGGACTTATCCTATCCCTAAAAACATCCACAAGGTATTTATTACCTTTCGCATCAATACCGACAGTAGCCACAACAAAGAAATCAGCTGTGGCGGAGAGAGAGCTAGCAGGGTCAACCCCTGTATAGCATTCAATTGGTATTTTGTCAACTTTATCTCCTATTTCTCTATATAAACAATTCTGTCCACCTATTCTTTTAAAATCGTAATGATGCATTTTAATCCAATGAGGTTTAAATGGAGCTGTATCTGGAGATTGTGCTATGTTCATATACTCTTGATAGAAACCATTAGCATTTCCTACAGATTCATATTCCTTTTTAATACTTAAAATTCTTTTCTTAGGAAATCTTTCAGGCCAAATACTCTTTTCATTATCATCCCATATAGAATACCATAACACATTCCATGATGAAGACTCTTTTACCCAATATAAAAAGCAATCTTCAGATATAACAGTACCTATCATACATATTCTACCTTCATCTGATAGAGATGGAATAACAGCTTCTGTCATCCACTTCCTGTTTTTAGCTCTTGCTTCTATTGTAAATGCATTAAGCTCAGATTCGAAGTCATCTACTATAATTAAATTAGGACGAGTATCACCTTCTATAAAACCCCTAACTCTTTGCCCAGTACCTACTGCTACTATACGAGTTCCATTAGCAAGTACTACATCAGTATTAGTCCATCTTTTAGCTGTATTCGGACCCAAGTCGCCAAATAACTCTCTGAAATTGGCTGAATTAAAGAGATGATGTTTAATACGGCTCAAAAAGTTAATTGACTGAGCTTGGGATTCCGAAATAATAACTATAAATAAATCTTCATCTGATTTCTTAAAAGCAGTTCTCCATAGAGGGTAAACAAGAGAAGTAGTTGTACTTTTAGCTGTACCCCTAGGAGCTGCTATGGCAACTCTTTGTATCTCCTCATCTCTTAGAGCTCTATATATATCATTATGAAAATAAGGTGTTTCTTTCTTTAAAGCAGTTGGAAAGCAGTATTTACCAAATAAACCTATACTATTATACAGTTTTTTTAAGGCTTGCTGCTTTTCGTATTTATCTTCATAATCCATTAGAATAACCCAAATTCGTTAAATGTCTTACCTGGAAGTAAATCAAATAAACCTCCCATAGATGTTTGCCCTGTTTTCTGTCTTTGTTTCATTATAGCTTTTATAAGATTATCATGAAATGTGAGTATCTCTTGATAATTTTGAGGATTTGGCTGTCCTACTCCTATATAGCCTAATGGCTTTGCAACGAAATCTCCTTCTCTACCTGGCTTGGGAAATAATCTAGCATCAAATCTAGATTTTCTTAAACCTTGTCCTCTACCAAATTGAGGCAATCTACCGTGAGCCATTTTCCTATAAAATACATCTCCACCTACAGCTTCATCTATATTAAATGTAGTTTTGTTAGGAACGGACCTTCTGCCAAGATTAAAATATCGCAGACCTGCTGGCGTATCATAAACTTTAAATAAGTCATCTTTACCTGCTCTGCTTTTAGCATATTCCCTTAAAGCCCTTAAGGCATCTTCCTTAGTTTTATGCACTATCTGGGAATCTACATGAGAAACCATCTTTTTACCGTCTTTTATAAAAGTTTTAGGTAAATCAACATCAATCATAGGGGTTTGTCTGAAAGAAGCAAAGTAACTTTGTGTAGCTTTATCAGTATTAGGCATCCAATATGCACCTCTCCTTAAAGCTACATCTGGAGTTACATTCTTAACTTCCTCTAAATTACCCCCTAGCATATTCCAAAACTTCTTTTTAGAGAATACGCCTTTCTTTGTAAAGAATTCTGGAGTAATACTAGTAATACGAGAAGCAGTTTCATATGCTTGTGGAAACTGCTTATTTATTAATTGTTGACTAAGAGTCCTCCCAAGACCTACAGTCTCCTTCTTCATCATCGCCCGTACTGCTAATTTCCTCAGAACTTGTATTGTTATCTGTGGTAATGCCATCTTTTTCCTCTACAGTAGTCCTTTCAAGCTTAATTTTCTTTTCTTCATGCTCCCTTAATTCATCTATCATAGATATATTGCTAGAAGCTTCAATTCTTTCAGTTGTTTTAATAACACTTTTATCTTTCATTCCATGCATATCCTGTAGATTATCTACAGCTCTCATAAGATTAGTAACATCTTTTTTATCTTTAGCAATAGAGATAGTATCTTCTAATAATTGCAAAGTATACTTTTCCGTTAAACCTCTATCATGTAATAATTGCTCTAATTCTTCTTTAACCATATTTTTAAAGTTCTCCGTTTTTGTTACTCTTCTCCATCTTTTACGCTCATCCCAAGAAACACTACCAAAAGCCATGTCTATAGCTAGGTCTGGATTCATAGATTGAGCAAATGTCATTGCTAAAGACCTATACTTACCATTCCTACTATTACTTTTTACTTCTTGATAAGGCCTTCCAGTAAAAGTACCATTAGTAACTCTACCCTTAACCTTTAATTTCTTTGTAGGATACTGTGTATTATAAAAAGTATATCCCCATGGAAACCTTAAATAGATATTATTATAACCTCTATTACCTGGATACTCTTTCTTATTTAATACTTTCGCTACATAATTGTCATCTGATAGAGCATACTCTCCGACAATCGCATCTTTCCAATAGGTGTAATCAATCTTTTCACTATCAGCCTCATTCTTGGTTCTGATAGTATAAGCAGTAGGTTCCTTATCTCCCTTATGGTGTATGCTAATCGTGTACAGGGCTAATATCCTTGATTAATTAAATCAACTGAAGTATTACCTTGTATTAAATCAAATATCCTCTGACTTCTATCTCCTACATCTGTCCAGTATTGACTATGTCCTGCACTAGTATCAGCAGGATTAACCCACTTTAAGTTATTTGCAGCTTTACTATAGTCTCCTGTCTTCCAACCTTCTTCAAAACCTTGAAGCATACTAGGAAACTCATTCCTTATTTTAGTAGGCCCCATGTTATATGTAAGGTCTATTAAGGCAGACCTTTGGTTAGAAGGCATATTTTCCCAAGATTCTGGTGATACTAATCCTTGTGCGTCTTTTAAATGATGGTCCCAGTCTACATTAAACAGAGAATCTGCATGTTCTTGGGTTATATAATCACCTACACTAAGACTATCTCCTGGGTTTACCAAATGCCCATATCCTACTGTTGGTAACCCTTTAGTATCTTCATATACGTCAAGCCTCTTGCCTTCATGGTTTTTAATCATTTGCTTAGTTGAACCCCACTCGTCACCAAATGCGGCATCATTTACAGCTTGTCTATTATCCCCTTCTTGCAATTCAAAGGGTTTCATAAGAAAGTTTGAAATTACTTGAAATGGATTCTTTTCATTTACGTCCATTATAATTGCTCCTATACTAAGAACCAGTGTAATTGCCGAGCTTATTAAAATTCCACTCAGTAAGCGCACTTCCTAGTCCTAATGTTCTATTAGCATATGTGAATCTATCTTCCAAGGGAGGATAAAATGCTAATCGTGATTTAATAAAATTATTCTTTACGTCAGTAGGACCATCTCCAGCCCTATACAAGCTTTCTGCAGATATATTACACACCTGAAGCTCGTCTTTAAATGTAGTTCTACCAATACATCCAGGTCCTTGCTGGAAGATTTGCCTAAATTGAGATGCAGTTAACCTAGAATCGCTTATCCACATAGTAAAATTATTCCATTCACTCTCTCTTAATGAAGTATATTCAGCTAAAGCAGACCCTTCACTATATACATCGTGATATTTCACACTTCCTGCTAATGACAAACCAACTTCATTATGACCAGTTGCTACTTCATTCTCTCCTAAAGTGGTATAACCTGGAAATGTATTCTCTGTTACACCTATATTAGAACTATAAGCATTTAAAGTATAATCAGCGTCATTACCATTAGAAGGATTAGACCTTACTTGCCCTATATCAAAATTAGTATTGCCATTAGAAGGGTCTTTAAATTGCACTTGTACAAAGTTTAAAGTCCACTCATCATCTGGTGTCTCCCACCAAGTAGGAAGTCCATGAGACATACTAAGGGTATAGTCAAAGTTTGTAACCTTAATTCCTAATTTAGGAGGGTTATTGTTAGGAGCTAAGGCGAATCCCATAGAAACTATAGGTTCTTGATATCCTCCAGTTAATCCACCGTTTAAATTTATCAAAGCCTGGTATCGGTCTTCTGAAAACGTAGGCCCTCCTGGTTCGTCATATAGCTCACTTGCACCGTGAAACCTAGTCCAAATAGCCATTTGTAGCCATTTATCTGTAGAAAAATTAAGATTAAGGTTAGGTGATGCCGCATAGCCATTAGTAACGTCATATTCACCGCCTTTTAAAATAAAGCCTGATTTAGTCTTATACTTAAGGTTTGCGTCTGAAACTCCTATCGGAGGGTTCAAAAGATGGTCTGAGTAGCCACATCTAAATGATTGCCACTTACCAAGACCTGAGACAGGTTTACTAAGACTATTAATCTTATTACTATTACCTAAGCTTAGCATTAGCCTATATAAGCTATAACTTTACCAGCGGAAACAGTTATAGAGTCCCATCTGCCTAAAACAGTCCATCCTTCTTTTAGGGTGTTTCCACCTAAATCAGCATGATTATCTCCTGTTGTAGTGACATCAGAGTCCTCTAAACAGAAAATAGCTACTATCTTAGCCTGTGTGGGGGTATAGGAAGCTGTGACAATTGTAGAGCCTACCTGCCCTAGTGACACATTCCCTGATTCAACCGTGTTGTACGTATTTAAAGCCATATCATCTCCTTTATATGCGTATAATTTACCACTCTTTACCCTATTTTCCAAATTTTTTGTCAAAAATATAGAAAAAGAGCTTAATCGGTCGTTTTTAGACGCATAATAAACCTAAGAGAGATTAGTTGAAACTCTAATTACTACCTTACTTACGATAGTAAGTATTTAAATATAAGACGTTTACCCTACAAAACAACTCATTTTTCAAAAAATAGTTCTAGAATGGGTGTGGCTGATATATTACCAACGGTACCCCGTTAAATTAACGGCTGTGGGGTGCCTCATCCGTTAATTTCTCGTTGTCCCATTGGCTATCCTTTTCTTTAACCCTCTTTAATCGAGCACTTGAATTCTTCAAGTGTCGTCCCAACCTTGGTAATGGTAGAACTATGGTTGGTTGACAAAATCTCAGACTACCAGAAACGAGTAAACTATGTTATTTAATGTATTCGCGATTTTTAACAATCCAACCAGAGTTCAATTCAATGGAGGTTGGCACGATAAACTCGAAAATAACGAGGTTGTTCCTGATTTATCCAACATTGATATTCAAATTGAAGGACATATAGAACTTCCTGAATTTGAACAATCAAAGTTAGGTAAATCAGGACAGATTACAGGAAAAGCCCTCTTGACATTAGCTTCGCAAGTAGCCGAATCAAGAGGTTTTACCAGTAAACTGTCTGTCATCGGAGATGACACTGTTTATACAGTAATAACGAAGAAGATTAATAAGAAACCTTGTATTCTTCGTCATACACTGAATAAACAGGGACAACCTGTTACTTTTGTTTCAGTTAGACACTTGGTTGAAGCTAAACCAGCGGCAAGTGTCGAACTGTAAGAAACACTGTCGTGTTTGAAAGATTGGGGGGAGGAATCCCCCCTTTTTTACAGTGAGAAAATGATGGCGGTTTTTTATGTAATCGCACACATATCGCTGTAATTAGTAGTAATTCATAGGTAAGTAAGTATTACTAAAAAGACGAGCTTTTTGGGGTATTTATGGGACGATAATCAGTATGTTACGGCTTAGACTAAGTCTGTTTAACACGCTATTAATCGTCCTACCTATGATGTAGAGTTTTTTTTAATAGATTGGACAAATGTCCAGAAAGGAAAGAAGATATGGCAGACGGAATTAAATATCCTGTACATATCTCGGTAGCTCTCGATGATAGTCGCAGTGAATGGGTCACAGTCAAATGCGACAATGAAAAACAACTTAAATCAGCATTAATAGATAGTCATGCAAATGTTGAGTTGTTTAACTCTCTAGGTATTGGTGACACATCAGTTGATTATGCTAAATTGAAAGCATTGCAAGCTGAATATACGAACCCACCCACCATCCCTGCAGACACTATGAACATTGCTATGGAAGAATACTCTGAATTTACTCAGATACCCAAAGTATTAGATAAGGATTATTGGAAGAATAAAAAGGGTAAGTTTTGGACTGATAACGCTAGGAATGTTAAATATCCTGGCAAATCTAAGCATTATTATAATAGACAAGAAAATGATGTATGTGCTCACAATAATCATATCTCCTCCAATTGTGATGACTGTTTTGATGAGCAGATATATCAGCATTTAGCAGAAATGAGTAGAATGCCGTTCATGGCTCGAATCAGGTCATTTGTGAACAAATTGAAACTACGCTATAAGGCGTGGAAAGATAAGCGTGCAGAAGAGCGTGCTTATAACGAATACATGTCTCGGTAAACTCGTTTCAATAAACGAAATGGGCTGTATAGTCGGAATATGGCCCATTTCATAACCAAGGAGCAATATGAAATATTTTAATGGAAGACCAGTATATAATCCTTGTCCTTATAAAACAAAAGGGCAATTAGTAGCATTTGTAGTGAAAGAAATGGGTGTTAAGAAGTATAAAGCAGTTAAAATGACACCTAAACAATTAAGATATATGTATTATAATAAACAAGAAATTCTTGGTCTCGAGGACCAAGCGGAAGGAATTATTCAGGCAAGCATTGACAAGATGCGTGGCAAATAATTCTATTAAAGTGAAGGCTATGTGAATGAGAGCCCATGGTCTTCACTGGAATCAGCGCTCTCAGAAAAGGCTATAAATATGGCAAGCGATGAAGCTGCAACTGCAGCAAATACACAAACTAGAATCAAAATCTTCGTAGAAGGTACTGATTCATCCCATAGAGAAGCTTTCACTGATGCGACTACGGTTGCTCAGTTAAAGACTGAAATGGGCTTATCTGGTACAATCTCGGTTAACAACGTACTAGCAACAGATTCAACAGCTATTAATGCTGATGATAAAGTTACAGTCGTTGGTGGTAATAAAACAGGCGGGTAACCCCTGTTAAGTCGTGACAGTTAGGTTTTGTGGGGTTCCTTTCCCCTGGTTCCCTAACACGGTATGTCATTTATAAGTTGGTCTATGTCTTTGCTTATAAATAGAGGTTCGATTCCTCTGCGACTACAATTAGAGAGGTAAGGGAGCATCCTTAGAGATGGCTTAGTGGTAGGAATGTGGTGGAATAGTGAAATTCTATTCGTGTAACCTCTCTAGTGAACTTTTGTCAATGCAATAAAAGGAGGGAAATCCAATGAAAAAATGGAGTCCTTATGTTGCAGTAGTATGTATAATGATACTATGTGTCTATATGTACAGCTGCACAAATCAGCCAGCGGCTGATAATCAGTCTGTAGAAACTCCTCCAACAGAAGAGATTCAGCCAAAAGTTGAAGCTCCTGTTGAGGAACCTTCTGTACAGCCTGATGAGGAGCTAATTCAACCTGTTGAACAATAAACAATAGGAGGGAATAGCTCAACAACTCTGTGAAGAGAGGGGATACAGGTGGTTTCACCGAAACAAGAACCTCTCTTCATAGTGTTTTCATTTAAATTGTCAGAAAGGAGAAAAAAATGGCAAATTATCCTGAAATGATAACTCGGTACATATCTCAGTTAACTCAGCCATTCAATAATTGGACACCAGATATTAATGAAATTAGCGGACATGTAAATATAATAGAAGAATTGGATAGTTTTGCACAAGATTATTCTTTAGATGGTCCCTTTGGTATTACAAACACATTAAGATGGAAACCAAACTCTAAAAAGACTGTTAAAGCTCGTTATGATGAATTAATAACAAATAATGGTCTTCGTAATCCACTAGGAGCTAAATCTATGGCTAGATTACTTCAGACTAATTATAATAGATGGATGTCTAGTAATATGATTACTAAAATAACTGATATAGAAAGCAAAATTGACAGAATGAGGTATGACGGTTTAACCTTAGACTGTGATGAAGACGTTGCTAATGAAGTATTATTAGAACATGCTAATATATTAGAAGAAGCTCCATATAATTTCCATGTCGCACCTCAAGGGCTCTTAATGAGAGAACTTAATGATAGTATGAATTATTTATCTCCCAGACGTAACAAGCCATTCTTAGTGTTTCCTGTTTGTCTCAACAATATTAATATTAGAATGATAGTTGGAGACGATGAAGTTATAGGAGAAATACCTTATGGCGACTTAATAATGTTATTTGAGGTAGATTTATATTGGTGGTTAAATGCGATGCTATCACATAAATCTAGAGGTCATAATGTAAGGGAAATGATGTATAGAAGAGCAGCAGGAAGAAGTAACTATAATAAGATATTTCATTTTACTGCTATGGCTCCAAGAGTTAAAGGTAATCTTCATCCTTATGTTCAAAGAAATCATGAGAGCTATCAAGCTGGCAATACATGTCTAGGGCATCTACAAACTCCAATATACAACTCTTTAATCAATGGAAACTGGGAATTGTTTCATAGTATATTAACAACTTGGGCTAGTACCTACCATATGGCAGATACAGGACCATTAAATACTATAAGTTTGGCGACTGTTGGTATAAATAAGTATTGGCCTGAAGCTCAAAAAGAAAGATTACAAGTCAATTTTGACCATTGTTTGAACATTTTTAGAGCAAACTATGTAGAAAATCCACAGTTAATGGGTGAAACTCACTGTGTTGATTGCATAAAAGTGGATAATTGTAGAATTTTTGATGAATACATAGATAATACTAATGCTAATCAAAGAAAATTGACAACATTGACTGTAAAAATACTAAAAGGGCAATTTCCGTATGGATGCTACATGATTGACTTAGAAGAGGAAATTAAGTTAGCATTTGATAGAAATGTAAGATGGGAATTCTTAGATAACAACGATGTAACATGGTACTATATAGACTTGTTTGATGAATATATAGGATTAGATGACAGAGATGGATTGCTAAGTAACCTAGAACTACCAGTTAAAGAATATTTAGGTTCTCTGGTAGAGAAAGAGCTCGATTATGGAGACTATTTGTTCTATAAAAACCAAGTACCTAGATGCACAGTAGAAGCAGAAAGACTAGATACTCACTATGATGCTGAAATGATTTGTAATATTAAATTTCAGGGTGTTCAACAGTGGAAATCTATAGATAGGGATGGTAGAAAAGAGTTAATCTCTACTTACAGGGAAATATGGAAAACAAATAAGGAAAGAGAGGTAAGAGAATGAGCAAAACTCAGGACAAGCCAAAGTTCTATATAATGAGAAATGATTGGCTTAAGATAATACAATATGCTAGGTGCGCTTATGAAAAGTGGAAACACGAAATAGGTGGGATGATGGTTATTGTTAAAGAAGATGACAGGTGGAGATTGATGGACCCAGTTATACTTAAACAAGAAACCTCAGGAGGCAACTGTGATATAGATGCAGAAGCTTTAGCTATCTATTATGGTAAAGTATCAGATAAATACGAAGGTAAAGAAATAAGGCATTTATGGTGGCATTCTCACCATACTATGCAAGCTTTCTGGTCAGGCACTGATACAAATACAATTGAAGGCACTCCAACCCCTGATTTCTCGGTATCTTTAGTAATCAACCTGTATCAAGAATATAAATTAAGAGTCCAATGGTTCCAACCATACATGCATGCAGAAGATGTAGAACTGCAGATAATAGATAAAGCTCTGTTAAATGATATTCCAGCAGTTGTTGAAAAAGAAGTAGAAAAGCTCTGTGAACAACAATCTAACTATGGATTAGTAAAACCAGGAGCAGTACAAAAGTATAATCACCATAAAGGCGTATGGCAAGACGTCAATTCCTATAACCGAAGTTTTATGAGAGGTTTGGCAAACGATGATGCTCAGGAAAGTTTATTTGGTTATGAAGACTTAAGTACTCTTCAAGACTGTCCATTGAGGCCTCAAGACCCTAATTATATGATGGTTTATGATTGGGCTGAAGAAGCTACAGGAAAGTTAATCACGGGAGAAGTAGAATATAAAGAGTTTAGAAAGCATTGTGAATCTTCTAATGCAAATCTTAAACATATGGGTAATCCATGGAGAGTTAAGATGTATAAAAAGAAGTATTTACAGGAAAATATGTACACAATGCCAACTAATGCATTTGTAGAAATGAAAGGAGGAAAGAATGTCAACAATAACATCCCGATTTAGTGAAATTATTGATAACATGTACGAGTACAACTTTCATATACTTGGTTGCGGAGCTATAGGTAGTTCCGCAGCCACCCAGCTATGTCGAATGGGTGCAGAGTCTTTATTTTTGTATGACTTTGACACAGTTGGAATAGAAAATGTAGGAGTATCTCACTATTATTCTAAAGATATAGGAGATAAGAAAGTAAAAGCACTTCAGAGACATTTGTTAGCTATTAACGAATTCGCTGAAGTTGTAGCTGTTGATGATAGATTCGAAAGGTTATCGATGTATACTGAGAAAGATATCGTTATCTTAGGGTTTGATAATATGACGTCTCGACTGGAAGCAGTAGAGAATGTCTTGAATAATGGACCCAAACCATTCCTGTTGATTGACGGGAGAATGGGCTCAGAGCATTATCAGCAGTATTCTTTCTTATCTCCAACCATTGCACAGTATAAGAAAACCTGGTACAGCGATGAATCAGGAGACCCTGAACCATGCAATGCAAAGGCAACTAGCTATTGCTCAAATATGAGTGGTAGCTTTATTGCCAACACAGTAACGAAAGCTATAACTAATAAAGAAGTAAAAAAGGAAATTTTCTTTAACTTCCCATCATTAGTTGTTGCTTCTAAGTAATAAAAGTCGTATATTAATTCACTTAAATGAGGTAAAATATGGCACTAAAGAAAGTCAAAAGAAAAGCACTTTCTGTTAATCCTTCTATTCTTTTATTATACGGGGCTCCTAAAGTAGGTAAAACTACGATGCTTAGTAGTCTAGACGATTGTTTAATCATAGACACTGAGAATGGGTCTCGTATGGTAGAAGGTTATATAGAACAGATTAACAATAAGGAAGAGTTGTTAAAGCTTTATAAAGAAGCTAGTGCTGGACACGAATACAAATACTTCGCATTAGACACTATTGATAAGATTGTAGAATGGACAGAACAGTCCGTAATACAAGAATTTCAAGTAGATGCAATAGCGGACCTGCCCTTTGGCAAAGGATTCGGCATAGTTCGGACTAAAGTAATTAACAACATAAAGAAGCTACAATCTCTATGTCCTAATATAATTATAATAGGGCACAGAAAGACAGCAGCTGCTATTGACAATAGTCAAGCGATTGAACCAGAATCATTAGATATAACTGGAAAGTTAAAGAATATGATTATGGCTATGTGTGATGCCGTAGGCTACGTACATAGAGATGAAGAAGATAATTTAATGGTATCTTTTAAATCTAAAGACGCTTTAGAAGCTGGCAGTAGATGTCCTCATCTTAAAGGTAAGATAGTTCCATTTGATTGGAAGAATATCTATAAAAAAGAAGGAGGTGGTAATGGCGATAATAAAGCCCCCACAAAGTAGTGGAAACGGAACTAGTAAATTTCTCGGAACTCTACCTATATGTATATGGGAATTTAAAGATAGGTCTGGAGAATATGACTGGGCTGACTTGTATTTATCAGTAGAAGTTAAAGTCGAAGGTAGTGATTATAACAGAAATGTTGAAATCAAAGGCTCCTTTGAAAAAGACGCTGGTGGTAATATCACAGGTGGCTCTGTATTAAACAGACTCTATAAATTCTTTGATGCTATAGGCTGTAAAGCTGGAATAAATGCTCAAGGCAAATGGGAAGACGATAGTGGTAATGAAATATCAGACATAGCATCTTATTGCAATGAAAGATATGTCACTGGTAATCCTATTATGGAAGCTAAATATAATCATGTCGGATATGTTTATAAGAAAGCTCCAAGAAAGCCAGGAGGAAAGGCTTATACAGAGGTACATTATAGAATCTTCCCTAACGATACTAAAGGTAAGGAAGACTTAACTTCTCATGTAAACTGGATGAAGACTCAAGGTTACTTGAAAGAATGGAGTGATACTCCTCAAGAATCTGTATCTTTAGCTGGAGCAGGAGCAGAAAATCTATAATGGATTATGTTGAGATAGCGAAAGGTAGCCCTCGTAACAGGGGGCTACTCGTAGCTAAAAAAGAACTCGGTAATCACATCGAGGTAAAATCACCGTTATATAGGTCAATGTATCTTTATGATAGCGATTCGTTAGAATATGTAAGAAAACATTCTTCAATAGCTAATTATTTCGGTACTCGTTATATCGATAAGATTTTAATAGATATAGACAAGAAAGATAACAGTGATTTACAAACGTTAAACTCTCTTCGTGCAATAATATATGAACTTGAACAACAGAACTTAGGAGATGATAATTATCAAGCATTCTTCTCTGGTTCTGGATATCATATATCTTTGCCGAACTCAGTCTTTAATTTTCAACCAGCTAAAGACTTGCCTGTTACTGTTAAGTATACAATGCAAGAGCTGTTTCCTAATATAGACTGTAGTATTTATTCTAGGTCAGGAATCTATAGGGTACAACATACAATAAATCAGAAAACTAATCTGTATAAGATACCATTGACTTCTAAAGAAGTTTATGAATTAACACCTGAAGAGATTATGTTGTTAGCTAAAGAGCCTAGAACAGAGTTTCCGTATCATGAATTGATAGGAGATGGTGAGTTAGAAGAATTTATAAATAGTAATCCAGCTAGGGTTATTAGTTTTAAATCTGTAACTGAACCATCTAAAGTAACTCCATGTATACAAACTTTATTAAGAGATGGCCCAACAGAGGGTTCTCGTCATAATAAAGCATTAAGAATAGCTAGTCATTTCAAGAGAAATGGAATACCTAGTGATTATACTAAAGTTGCTTTAAACCATTGGAATAATAATAGCTTAGATGAGCAGCATATTACTACGTTAGTAGAAAGTGCTTACAATGGAAATTATAGATATTCATGTAACGATGAGATATTAAAAAACAGATGTCAAACTAGATGTATCTATTTTAAAAATAAGGATTATTTAGTTGACGTCCTAAATGCTGGAGAAATGCAGGACGATTTAGAAGAAAGACTAACTACTGATTTTAGTGGTAGGTCTTACGACTTAAGTGCTATGTTTGGACTAGGAGCAGATAAAGAATGTACTATCTTCCCAGGGGAGTTGGTTACTATCTTTGGCCCTACTGGCTCAAACAAAACTACATTAGCTCAAAATATAGCATTAGGAGTTGACTTTGTTAATAATTCTATAAATAAAGAATGGCAGTTATCTACTTTGTTCTTGAGTTTAGAACTGTCATCATGGTACATGCATAGAAGACATCTACAAATAGTATCTAACATGAGTAAACAAGAAGTTAACGCAAGTTACAAAGAAGTTTACCATGAACACAAACATTTACTAGGTCATTTAGGAGTCCAAACTGTTGTCCCTTCTATCAATCAGATAAAAGAGAAAATAAGAGAGCTCCAACCTGCAGTAGTTATTGTAGACTATATTGATTTAATAGAAACTCCTAGAGAATACAGAGGAGAGTATGAGAAAGTTAAATTTATCTCTCACAACCTCTCGAATCTAGCTGTGAATATGGATATAATAATAATACAGGTCTCCCAGGTTAGCAGAGAATACAGCAAGAACGAAGTTCTTGATTTATACTCAGGCAAAGGGTCTGGCGCTATAGAAAACGCCAGCAGAAAAGTAATCGGAATAAATGGACAAGCCAACAGTACTAAGAAAAGAATAGAAATGTTCAAAAATACTGATGGAGAGCTGTTTGACTGTGAGGTTGAATGGACACCGTCCTTTAGATTAAGGAGGTCAGAATGAACTGGAAATGGTTCTTAGATATTGAGATTGTAGAGGGTGCTATAGGGATTACTCTCTTCAATTGTATATGCTTTGCTACAGGCTTTACGGAAAAAGGCGTGGTAGTATCGTTTGGTGTATACAAACTCATAACATTAATATCCCTAGAATGGAGAAAAGTGTAATGAATGGAACAACAAGACGCCCTGTAAGCAGAAGTCAAAGATTGTTACAGCATTTATTGGCTGGAAATACAATAACTGGACGTAGTGCTTTAACTAGGTTTGGAATCTATAGATTATCAGGTTTTATCTTTAACTGGAGAAAAGCTGGGTATACTATAGAGACAACTATGAGAAAAAGACACGGGCAATTCTTTGCATCTTATAAATTAACTAGTACACCCAGCTAAACTATGAAAAGTGAATGGGAAGATAAATTCCTCCCTAAGCTTAGTAAGTATCACGGTACTCATTCAAAGAAGGTGTTTCATAGATTAATGAAAAAGTCTAGTACTTTACGTTCATCTTTGAAAAGGAGAAGTAGGGACTATGAAGTTCTCTTCTCCTGCACCTTGTTTGAAATTAGACAGATGCTTTATAAAGCTTACGGTAAGAAGTGTAAGTACTGCAAGAAAACACTTTTAGTAGACAATATAGTATGCGACCATGTAAAGCCTATCTCACATGGAGGAGCATCTATTATGTCTAACCTTCAATTAATATGTAAATCCTGTAATATAAAAAAAGGTCCTTTAACTCATAAAGAGTTTAACGGTATTTTGAAATTTTTAAAGAAAGAAGAGTCACACGTAAGAGCTTATGTATTGAGAAAACTAGCCACAAAGGAGGTGTTTAAATGAACGATGTATACGAGCAACTTATAACTCACCAGAAGAAACTATATGGAGACTTTGAAACTATGGATAAAGAGAAAGTAGCTAAAACAAAGCTAAAAGTTAAAAAGAAAATGAACAACAAAGAAGTAGATGACTTCTGGGAATGGTTCATAGGTCCAGCTGCTAGGAAAAACCAATACTTAGAATCCTCAGAACAAAACAAAAAGAGTTTAGCTCAGAATAAAGAGTTTAGCTCTAGTTTTTCACCCAGACTATGCCAAACCTGTAATCAGGTATGGGATAGGCCAATCCCAGGACGTAATATGAAATTGGAGTACTATCAAGACTTTCCTACTTATGGTATGAAAAGAAAGGATTGTCCTCCGTGTAACAGGAAGAATAGGAGGCGTAATGCTAGACAAACAAGTCAAAGCCTATAAAAAGCAAGCTATCAAAAGATTTGATGAGGATAGCAGATGGTACTCTGTCGAAGACAGAAGTCTATGGAGGCCATCAGTAACAACTGTCATAGGACAATTGTTAAATAAAGGCCCTGGATATGATGAATGGTTAGGTAATCATTCTTCTTATAAGGAAGCCTGCGCAGCTAGAGATGAAGCATGTGAAATAGGGAATATTGTACACGATTCTATTGAAACTTTACTGGGAGGATTTCCAGTAGATTTAGAAAAATGTGAGTATAAAGCCAAAGTATGGAAAAGAATGATGTCTTTTATAGAATGGCATATGAATACTCTTCCCTATACAGTTATAGCTAAAGAACTTAAACTTTGGCATAAAGATGTAGCATTCTCTGGTACCCCTGATTTAATAATAGAAAAAGAAGGTAAATTATACCTTATCGATTATAAAACAGGAGCACACTACAAAAGTCACGAACTTCAATGTAGTATGTATAAGATACTTTGGGATAAGATATTTCCTGAATATAAGATAGACTACTTACAAGGTATGTATCTTAAAGATTCATGGAAAAAGAAAGTAGAGCCACTGGTAAAGACATTCAAGTTTTATCCAGAAGAGGTTGAAGCAGCTGTTTTGTTGTGGAACTGGTACAAGGCTACTGCTAAAGGCAAGCCTTATCCGACCCCTAAGATGCAATTAGAAAAAGAATTTTCTCTTCGAGAAGAGGAAAATTTATAATAAAAAGGTTGCATTGAATGATAATACGGTGTATATTCTCCATAGTTAAAAGATATATTTAAGGAGAATTACATCGTATGTCAGAAAAGGAAACAAAAAAGCCAAACCTCAAGGATATGCCAATCGAAGAAAGAATGGCAGCCGCTGAGGGTGCAATAAATGCTTTAATCATGTATGTTAACACTCTGGAAAAATGGAGACATATGGACTTTAAACCTCCACAAACTGAAGGAGAAAATACAGATGGAAAAGCTGAACCTGGAAAAAGTGCTAAAGAAGACTCAGGAGAGAAGAAAGCTAAATAAAGCTCGACTCGACAAGACTCGGAAAAACTTAGAAACTCAGAAAGCTCTTGACTGTAAACTAACAGCTCTGGAATTACTATTAGAATCTCTATTAGACGGAACACCTGGACTAACTCAACAGCTAGAGAGTGCTCTGAAAAACTTGGAGGAGTTAAATCAAAAGGGCGGATGGTAATCTGCCCTTTTTGGTAAAGGAGAATAAATGAAAGAAAAAAATATAAAAGATATAGCTCGGATAATCTCTTGTACTAACGCCCCCTCTGGAACTATAAAAGCTCTTTCTTTATATTTTGAAGATGAGTTTAAGTTTAATTCTACTATATTTGAAGAACTTTCTAATGGCATGTCTAATGATATTGACTTAGAAGTTAGCGCTGAGCACCAGATGTTAAAATGGGCTTACACCAAAACAGAAGATAAAGACAGAAATGATGCTATAACTAAGAGTAATATTAGAATGGCACATGAAAGTGGTTTTGGTGTTCCTAATGATGAATGGGAAAGAAAAAGATGTATGTTAAATAATGGCGAGGACTGAGACTAATTGGAAAGACTGGTTCAGTTTTTAGGAAAAGTTAACTTTACATGTGAAATGTGTGGAAAACAAGCGTATGTTAATAAATATAGAAGAAGAGCTACTCAGTTTATCAAGGACTACATTCCTCCTACATTAGTAATTTGTAGAACATGTGTCTACAGGGAAGAGTTTGGAACTAAAAACTATAGAAAGAAAATGAAGGAGGGAGTATTTGACGATGGCCAAATACACTAAAGAGTTAAAAAGTAAGAATGATGTAATTAAGTACTACTTTCAAATGTATCATTTTTACAAGAATAATATTGGCGAGAGGTCAGAGTTTACTGGACTTATTATAACTCAATCTCTCGCTGATTCTTGCTTTAATAGAATGTTGGAACTAATGGAAGAGGAATGGATATGAAACAAAAAAGAAAAAAGCCTACTAACAAAGAAAGAGATTCAGCAATAAACCATATATTGCAAAGACTTGCTTCAGTAGAACAAATTGTAGATGCTAATCAAAGCGTTTTACAAATGTACGTTCAATATAAAGAAGATACCGACAAATTCAATAAATGGATGACAGATACAATTGAAGAACATGTTAAGGCTAGCAAGGAGAAAGATGACAAAAAAGACGTATCAGAAACTAGTTAAAGAATTTTGGACTCAAATAGAAGGAACTAGAGAAGAAGGACAAAAGGAATACGCAAGAGACGATGGTAATATCTTTGCAAATTTCGAAAGAGTTTCTACTTCTCTTAATATTAATAGAGAAAAAGCTTTAATGACTTATCTATTGAAACATATTGACGGTATTATCTCATACATTGACGGACATCAGTCTCAAAGAGAAGAAGTAGATGGCAGAATCAAAGACGCCATAGTTTACCTCTTACTACTTTGGGCGATGGTAAGTGAAAAAAATTTTAAAAATGAGAAAATAACGGCTGAAAATGAATACTGGACAACGACAACAACAACAATTTAATAATTGCTTCCTTTGTGGAGAACTTTTAGGCGAAAATGCTAGGACTATACGTATAGCAATAGGATTTGGTGACTTCTATGAAATGGACTATATTATAGTACATGAAGATTGCTATAATTCGTGTGACGTAGACCTAATAAGGGAGTTAATAAACAAACTAGAAGACACTACCATCTAAAACCTCCTGGTTTTATAGTTTCTTCTTCGAAATTCTCACTCATTTCTTTATGAAACTGAAGGTATGGTAATCCAGTTACCTTCTCAATACTTCTTATAGGATTTTCAATTATATTCTGAGGACCTGCTACATCTCTAGCCATTCTGCCAAATGGAAACATAGTCCATATATAATAGTCTGTTAATTTAGTAAAGTCTCCATCAACGAAAGCTCTAAATGTAGGTGGAGCCATTCTTAATATAGGTGGAGTTACCATTTGTAGTGGGGCTACAGCAGTAGGCCATGAACCAAAGAAAGCTCTATCTCTAGTTTTCTCATCTCCAAATATCCAATCAGCTGTATCTTGAAACCAATTCCAAGGTGATGGTAATGCAGCTTCAAATAAAGAGTAAGCAAAGACACTAGATAAAGCTAACATAAATAAATCTATTTGAGCTGTTCTTTTAAATCTTTCAAATTCTTCTGTACCTGGTCTAAATCCATAATGACTAGCTTCTCTTAATACATCATTTCTAAATCTAACAGAATTCCAGCTCCATAATTGAAACCTAGTCATAACCTTACCAAGAGCTGTTTGAGCGAACATAGGTCTAAATGGAGCGTTATATAAGAACTGAGTAGCTTTAACACCTTTTCTAGCATGCTCTATTAATATAGGATGGTCATATGGTAATTGCCCTCCGAAATTTTCCCAAGCTTGTACTAGATGAGCCATAAAGGATTGACTACGTAACTTTCTTTCTGAGAATCTCATAAAAAATGAGGCTTTCTCAAAGATGGCATCACTTATTCCATGGTCAGAAGCCAATTGTCTTAAACTTTTATCTGAAAAAGAAGGGTCTTTTGTTAATTTAGATGTGAAAGCACTCACAAACTTTCTAAAATTAGCTGTCTTCATGTTAGGATTAAGTCCTGCTTCATACATAACTAATTCAGGAATAATACCTAAACCTGTTGTGAATTTCTCTAAATCCTGCATACCATTCCATTCGTTACCAAATTTATCTTTCCCTGGATTTAGATTAGCTTTTAACCATTTTATATTTCTACCATTTTTCCAATTATTTAAGCCTGCAGAAGCAATAGTGAGGGAAGTTCCTCCATAGATATTAGCGGCCATAGATTTGGGATGAGCTAACAAAGCAGCCATCTCGTACTTAGCCTCAAGATTAGATAGGTTTTTTATGTCCTGCAGACTTAATCCTTGTAATTCTTTAGGTAATGATTTATCAGTCATTCCTAATTTATCCATAATTCTATTTAGTTTCTTTTGAACCTTGTTGTCAGCCCACCAAGCATAAGGAGTTCCTTTTAGATTCATCATAGGATTATCTAGCATGTACTCTGGTATCTTAGCTGGATAACCACTTGCATTTTGTATATAAAGAGTAAACCAATCATACCAAGCATTGGTTAAATCTTCTCCCCATTTCTTTTCATATTTTTTCTTAAAGTTTTCTAAAGATATTCTAGACATTATTTGTCCTAACTGTCTATGAAAAGTAGAAGCTTGATTTCTTATGTAAGTGTCAATAACTTTTGGAGCTGGGTCCCAGCCAGGCAAATGAGCACTTCTTGAAAACATAGGACCTGTTCTTTGATTCCAGTCAAAATATTTAACAGTTTCCATTCCTTTCGCTGTATTAGCTCCTATTTTCTTAAGAGCATTATTAGCAGCATCAAAATTCTCCCAATCTTCAACATCTCTAAACATCCAGTCTCCTGTTAGATGCTTATGTCTCATTTTAATTTTTTGTATCTCCATTTCTTTTCTAGCTTGAGTCATTCTATCTTCTGGAATAAGAGTTATTTTATCTATAGCTTTTTTAAGAGCTACATCAACGTCTGATTTAACATAACTTATATGAGGATAGTAGCCTTCAAAAGGAAAGCTTTTAGTATCAAAAATAGCCCAAGATGAAATCTTTTTTCTTAATTCTGGAGTATCTGCTAAACGATACATAACTTCTCTAGATAGTTTTCTTAAAGCATCTTGCCCTAGTTCCATAGGGATAGGCTCTCCATTCTTAATCTTCTTAGATACCCATCTAATAAATCCATCTAAATCCATTCTTTCATTACCTTTAGATGCTTCACCGTCTCCATGATATAAGACTTTGCCTTTTTTGTCTTTTAAGAAAAATCTAGTATTATATTCCTTAGTTCCAACTAACCATGTATGCATCTTCTCAGCTTGTTTAGTCATCACTTTATCTAAATGAACAAGAGCTTCTTGTCCTGTCATTCTTTTAGATATAGTTTTATCACTATTAATATCTTTATATGTAAATTGAAATTCTTTATCTTTCAATACATTCCAATTACTATCAATCAATTCTTTAGCATGCACATCTCTATAGTTTTTAATTTGCATACCTATTCTAATTCTCTCTTCTTTATCTGTTATATGAGGTAGTATTTTATTTTGAATATGATTTGCTATAATAAGTTCTCTTTTTCTAACCATAACTCTCCATAAAGGAACACCTTCTTCTATGCTTTCAAGTATATTAGATACATCTCTTCTCCATAGATTTATTTCCTCATCAGCTTTTGCCATATTCGCATCAGTAACTTTCCCCCATATTCTAGAAAGCTTATCAGCCTGATGAGTAGGTTGTGCAACTTCACCTCCAACCAACTTTCCAAATCTATCATAAAAAACCCCTTTAGTTTTTAATACATCAAAGTCGTGTAACATAAGCTGTCTATTGATAGCCTCTGGGAATAACCAAGTGTATCTCTTTTTTATTTCTGGGTTATTTCTCACAAATTCAGTACCTTTAAGCCAGTGAACCATCTTGTCCCAGTTTGTCTCTGTTCTCATATCTTTCATAACTCTGTTGACCATTTTCCAGTCTTCTAGATTCATAGCATCTAAGTCTTTTTCAGCCCAAAATCTAACTATTTCCTGAAGATTTTTACCAACACTATTATGATAGTAATTTAAATTTTCTTTTAATTTACTAAGCTCAATCTTTCCATCAAGAGTAAGACTTTCAAAGCCCTTATCTAATTCAGATAATCCTCTAATGCCTTGAAATGGGTCTTTACTTTCTATATCTTCATATAAATCTACCTTAACTTTTTCAACTTCTTTAGGAGTTGTATCAGTTCCTCTCTTAACCATATTCGCTTGCTCTGCAGGGGTAGGAATTCCAAGTGATTTATTGAATAATATATTCATTTCTCTTATATAAGATTTAATAGATTCATTCCCAATAGCTCTACTACCATATCCTAATCTAAGTAAACTTGTTTTAGCAGTCTCACCTTTTTGTCTTACTTGTTCTTCTATTTCAGGAGTAAGATTCCCTTCCTTTTCAAGTCTAGCTAAATCTGCTTTCATAGCTTCAGCATCACCTCTATGTAAACTTCCTAAAAAGAACATGTCAAATAATTCTCTTTGAGCTCTAACTTCTTCTTTAGAACCTTGCATATTAGATTTATATGTATTTATTTCGGCATTCATTTCCTGCATAGTTAAATCACTAGAAGGCCTGTCACCTCTAGTTATTATATCTAAACCATCAACTTCTTCTTCTTTTATAATCTCAGTTCTTTTATTTGCCTTACCTAAATGCATATACTTACCTTTTATACTATTAGCTCTTTTTATAGTATTCCTAACAACATCTTCAGGCATTCCTGATGCTAACTTTCCTATTTTTATAGTAGTAACCATGTCAGATAAGTCTTGTATTATCATGTTACTTTCCATAGCAACTAATTCTTCTAAAAGCTTAGCTTTATATTCTTTTATAGTCATTTTCTCAGATTTCTGTATAACATCTTTTATTTCATTTGTTTCTTTTGCTAAATCAGAGAATCTAAACTCAGCTAAACCTTCATCTGTCAAGAATTGGAATTTCTTGTTTTTAAATAAAGGAGCTAAGTCTTTTTCAAAAGCTTTATTATTCCATATATATTTATTTTGAGACTTATCAGTCCATAATTCCGTCCTAAGAGTAGTGAATAATCTACTATCAGGAGTAACTGCAAAAGTTTTTCTACCCATTAAATCTAACAAGAAGGAATATTTTTCTAAAGAACCTAAATAATCATCATAAACTTTCTTAACACCTTTAGGGTCAAGCCTAGATAATATGTTGTCATTCCAATTAGCTTTATGTATTAATTTTGCAACCTTAGGAAGTACTGAATTTGCTGTATTTTCAGGATAACGAGCTAGAGTGCCTATTTTTCGCTTGATTTCACCGTAGGTATGCTTTCTACCTTCCAGCCAATTTCTCCCGAATAAAGCATTGTTTACGCCATAAAACTCCCTTATGATGCCACCTTTCTTTAATTTGTCTAAAGAACCTTTATAGTTATTATATATGTATTTTTGAGCAAAATCAACTGATTCTTGTTTACCTACATAGTCACCTTCAGCATTCCAAATTCTTCCTATTTTTACCTTAAATATAGGGTCAAACATATTAAAAAAGAAATGGTCTTTGTGTCTTAATCCAAATTCATCCATAGGGTCAGAGCCTAAAGCTACTCCAGTTTGAGCCATCATTCTATGTACTATTGTATTTCTAGGGTCATTATTTGCTTTTAAGAAAACCTCAATGCTAACCTGTCCTTGTCCAGGAATCCAAATAGTTTCTATACTATGATTTGTTTGATTAGGCATCGCCATAACTGACGAATGTGCTCCTTGTATAACTTTTTTAGCTATAACAGCACTTCCTAATAACATCCTACCTTGAGAAGCTGCTTCGGACATCTGTGCTCTAGCTGATGGGGCATACTTACCTACTTTAGATTCAAATAACTCAATAGCATCTTTATCTTTTTGAGTTAAATCAGGACTATCTTTTTTTAAAGCTAATAAGCTAGAAGGTGTTTTTCCTTTATTAGGACCATATGGAATAGGTTCATTTTTGTTATCCATAGTATACGCATCAAACCCCTTCTTTTGCCTATCAGAGAGCTTATTATAAGCCTCTTTACTTATTCTCTTCTTTTTGTCTTTGCTTATATATCTAGTGAATTCAGCTTTATTTCTTTCATATAAATTAATCCAAGATTGCTTAAGTCCTTCTCCAGTACCATCTTCTTTTCTTCCTCCGAAGAAAATCATAGCTTTATCTCCATCTAAGTCAGCACCACCTAATGCTCTCATAACTCTAGGGTGTAATAATACTCCATATCCTTTACGCCCAGTGAATCCTCCAAATTCCATAGCTCTACCACCAGACATAGAATCCATAGGTACTCTTATTCCTAAGCTTCTAAATATTTGAGATGTTTCCTCTGGATATGAACGTCTTATAGCCCACAGCTCTTCTAAACTTACATAACCTCTACCTTTAGTATCTATTATATCAGTATATATTTTTAGTTCTTTAAAATTATCATCTAAATAAAACTTATTCTCTTCAAAGCCTTTGCCATTATTAATAGTTTGTTGTAATCCTTTATCATAAGGCCTCATTCTTGCTGATATTGAATTCTTTAACTTAGGTCTAGTTGCTTTATGAACTATATAATTCTTAACAACAGTATTTCTATAAGGTTCGGTAAATTTATGCATATGAGTAACTAAAACAGGATAGTCAATTTTAGCTTTTTTATATTCAGTAGATAGTTCTTCACTTATAATCTTTAATCTATCAACTAAATTTTCAAAATCTTTACTTACTCTATTTGCATTCTCAGCATTTTGATAATCAATCTCTCCAGTTGTAATCAATTCCTCTATAACTCTATCATTTACTCTCATTAAATGATTATATATTTTACCTTGTATAGTCTCCATTCCTCTTGTTTGAAGAATATCTAACAAATCATTGACTCCAACATCTTCTATATTTCTAAAAAACTCTTTCTCTGCTTCTAGGCTTTTAGGATTAGCAAATAGCCTTTTAACAGCATCGGAAGCAATAGTAGTTCCATTAAAGCTTTCAATTATAAGTCCATCTACCATATCTGTTATTTCTTTGTCTGTAATTTTACCATCAAGAACACCTGTGGTTAAATTAGACAGTCCTTGAGATGGGAATAATTGAGGGTCAATATAATGCCTATCTTGTTTTTCTGAAAAAACTCTATATATATGTTCAACAGGAAGGTCGTATATCTTATCGTTAGTTAACTTAAGAGTTTGATTCTTTCTATTAAATTTATAGTCATTAAATTCTCTAGAACCATGTTGTTTTACTGCAGATTCTGGGAAAATAATATGAATATTCTTCTTCTTCATAGCAGCAGATAATTCAGGACCAGCTGAATGAAACATATATTTACCCATTAATGCACCATGCTCTGCATGTGGTGATAATATAAAAGATTTACTTTGGCCTTGTCTAAAAGCTTCAGGCATGCCAGAATCAAAATTCTCAGCATATATAACATCATCTCTTACTATAGCTCCACCATCCATATGTTCTATATATTTCCTTGCTCTGTCTGTATCTAGTCTAAAACCTTTTTTAGCATCAGGAATAAGCATATATCTATATCCAGTTTCTGGGTTAAAATCTTCAACTAATCCAGAATTCTTTATATATTCAGGGTCACCTCTGTAACCACTATTCATATCTATTTGTGCTCTTTTATTATAACCTTTGGCATCCTTAATCTGCGAATGTTTTGCCTGAAGTCCTGCATTTTCCAAGAATCCATTATTATATTTTCCATCTTTATCAGTATAGCCTTCTTCAGTTCTGAATCCATTTTTTGACATCTCCCATAAGTAATTAGAAACAAACGCTTTATCAAACATTTCAACTATCTCTTTGAACCTAGGAACTGCAAGTTCTCCTCTTGAAAAAGCAGAGACATCTTCTCCTGTGTATTTTTCTATATAATGTTTCAAACCTTTAATATATAGATTACCTTGTGGGTCACCAAGAACATTCAATATATGTCTTAATTGCTTAGGAGTATCCATATGAGGATGATACTTAAAAAAGAAAGCCTTCTCTTTATCTCCAGCACCACCCATATAATACATATCTCTATGTTTATGCATAAAATCCATGATATTTTTCATAAATTTACCATAAGTAAACATAGTATTTTGGTCATTATCTAACTTCTCTTTATATCTAAATAAAGAATAAGTGTCATAATATCTTGACCCTGGCTCTATGACATGGTCTAGAACACTATATACATTTTCTTCTACCACTCCAGTCATTTGAGTGAATAAATCTTGGAATATTTTAGCAGGTTCTCTTTGCAGTTTACTTTCCCCTGTAGCAGTTACTGGATGTCCTTTTGTTGCCAGAAACTCTACTACAGGGGTAGTTCCACCTTCTTCCGTATTTTTATACCTAACAGTCATATGGGGAACCTGGTCTGCAAAATTAGCTCTAGTTATTACTTGTCTTAAATTTGCAACTGCATCAGGATTTAACTTTCTCCCAAACTTCTGAGATATAGCATCAGCTAATTGCTGGTGATTTATAACTAATCTAGAGTCAACTCCTTGTTCTGAAACTAATTTATGAGCTTGTTCTCCTATAAATCCTGCTATATCAACTACCTTTGAATCTATTTGTTCTTCAGTCAAGTTTTTAAACTCATCTTTCATATTCGTTTTAATCCACTTAACTAATCTATTTCCAGGTAATTTACTGTTTGTGGTATATTCGCTGACATCAACCGACTCAACGAAAACATCATCTTCTTCTAAGTTTAATCTTAATCTTTCTGTTATGTCTACTTTACTTTTAGGTTGAAAAAATACTATATTTGCCTTTAGTACTTCTTCTTCCATATTTTTATAATTAGGAATCTGCAATCTTTCTGCTATTGATTCTAATTCAATTTTTGAAAACTCGTTTAAAGCTCTTTTGGAATACCAACCTTCGAGAGGAGATGAATCTATTGTATCTGAATAATATATTTTCTCTTCTTCAGAAAACTTTTTCCAATCTTCTTTTGTTGGTTCTACACCTTTAGATGTAGCTCTTAATATTTTTGTTTGAATATCTGAGGTTGGAAGAGGCGCTTCTTGTGGAGCTCTTTCTTTTGCAGTCTCAGGTGGTACTTTAACTCCTAAGCCCATCATTTGAGCTGCTATTTTAGATAGTATTTTACCTTCTTCACTCCATATTCTAGCACTCTCTTCTTTAACAGCTTTTTGAGTTAAAGGTTCTAGTTTGTCAAAACCTTCAGTTAGTTCAGGAACTTTAGTAGGATTCTTTCTATCTTTAAACATTTTAACCAAGAATCTATCTCTACGTCTAAGACCAGCTGGCATTTCTTTAACACCAAAGTATGCACCTAAAACATATTCATAAATTTGTTCTGGAGTAGTAGCTCCGTGCATTGTACTTGGAAGTCCCATAAATAAAGACGCAGCTAAACCTTGAATCATTCTTTCTTGCTGTTGTTCAACAGTCATATCTGTGAACTTAGCTCCAAGCTTAGGGTCTGTGGCTCCAGGAACTATTTTGGCAGCTCTTACCATATTACCTATTAACCTAAAAGCTGCTCCAGCTTGAGCTCCTCCAACCATACCCATCATCATCTCATCAACTCCACCCTGCCATGAACTCACAGCTGAAGCAGTACCTAAATGAAATGCTCCTTCAACCATATCAGAAGGAATTGTTTTATTCAAAAAGGATGAAGCAGTTTGCATAGCCTTGAACCTACTGTTCATTCCCTTCGTCATAAGTTCGTCTGTTAAAGGCTTAGCTATTTTCATAGCTCCTTCAGCTACTACCATTGGGACTGACTTACCTCTTATTGCTCCAGCAGCTTTTGCCAATACACTAGTTTTTGACAAAGCAGTAAAAGGAGCTTTAGGGACATACCCTACGAAACCAGCTAGGTGGGATAAGTTCCTAGCTATTCTCTCAGGTGCATTTTGAGGTTCTACTCCTAACTTAACAGTAGTAAACCCTTCTAAAAAACCTGCTCCTACTTGTTTTACTGTATTTATAAGGTCAAAGTCAGCTTCTTCTGGCTTTCTTTGAAAATCCATACCATAAGAATTAGCATCACTAATCATCTGTTCTAATACAACATCATTAAAGTATTGAGGAGAATGATTATATTGCTTTATAAGCTGCTCTAAAACAGCTTGATTATAATATGGTTGTTGCACTAACTAGACTCCTAGAGATGCAGCGGCTTCTATTATTCTTTGTTTTAATTGAGCTTTAGTCATTCTACCTAAATTTCTCAAACCCATGCCTTGAGCTAATTTTAAAGTCTCAGCTTTAGTTAAGCCATCTAGTTTTCTAGCCATTTGTATAATCTGTTCGCTAGCACTTAAACCCATATTAGAAGTATATTGAGTGCCTCCACTTCCAACTACTTTTCTAGTGTTGATACCACCACCTAGACCTCCAGTGTTTCCAAAACCTCCAGGTGGAACTTTAATAGAAACTCCTCCTGTTCCAGCTGGTCCAGATTTAGGCCCTATCATTATAGGTCCTTGTTTAATTCCTCCACCACCAATATTTTGAGCTTGTTGTTTAATAGAACCAGAGCCTTGTCCCATAGGATTCCAACCGTATCTTCCAAATCCTTCTCCAAAGCCTTTCCAAGCACCTTGTCCACCTTTGGCCATTCCTCTAGCTGCACCAACAGCTCCCCTTGCTAATTTAGCAGGCATACCCCAAGGAAGTAACATACCTCCAACACTTCCAATAGATGAAGCTACTCTTTCTCCTTCATTGGTTGGTTGTAATACAGTGTTAGGAAGTAGTCCTAATAGAGCTGTATCTAATAAACTATAAGCTCCAACACCCATTTTTCTAGCTGCACTAGTTTTCATTTCCTTGATAGGAATTCCTAGTTGCATAGCTAGTGCTTTTGTTTGGTTGTAGAATTCTACAGAACCATCGTAGTTTGCAGCTTCAGCTGAACGAATCATAGCTATTTGTCGCTTATAATTCCTTTCATCAGAAGTTACAGGAGCGCTAGAAGGTATTCCAGTTCTCGCCCCTTTTATATCATAATATCCCATTACGTTCTCCTAGTTAAAATTAATCTATTACGTGATGCATAATGCCATCAACTACTCTATACTTACCACCCATGTTTAAATGACCATCATCTAAATCTTCTTTTGAAATAATCCTATTGTTTCCATAGATTCCTGAAAGAGCAGTTTTAAATCCTGGTTGAGAAACAGCATATGCTATTAAATCAGCAGCATTATCGGGTGTTTCTAGTGTACTTTTATTAAACCCAAGACCACCTCCACCTGTTGCTAAATAAACATCATCAAGACCCTTGTCATCTAAATATACCTTGCCAACTGTATTACCACTCCAGTTATCTGAACCTCCAGTATCTATATAAGGCCTGCCATTGTGGTCATATTGAAGTTTAATACTAGTTGTATTAGACCCTGACCCAACAACTAAACTTTGCGTGTTTTTATCATACTTAATTCCTCTTGCATGCTGAAGTCCAGCAGAGTCATAATCATCTATAATCTGATTAGCTAAAGTTTGTATATAGTGAGGATTGTTCTGTTTTTTTGTACTATACATGTTTCTTTCATCTGTCCAATCATCAGAAAAGCCTTGCATATCATCTTGAGAATATGGTAAAACATCTTCAAACCAATGTCTATATTGAGCAGCATTAGGATTATCAACTAACAATCTTGATAAAGCAGCAGCACCTTCGCTTTCACTATCAAAACTAAGGTAGTAATCACGCAAATGGTCCAACCTCATGACATTAGCATCTCTGTATATATCATCTCTTATATTTAGTAAAGTTGGCATAATTCTATTTATATCTATTTGAGAATCAGAAGGTAAATCCTTATTGTATTCTTTGATATATCTGTCTATTCCTGACTTTGTATTATATTCCTGGTTAGCATACCACTCATCAGAGATAACTGGTGTTCCATTAGGACCTATATCATTTATGTAATATCCTAATGAATCATTTGGAATCATATCATCATATAGTTTTGCCCTGAAACCATCTACGAATGCACTCTCTTTGCTTAACCTTAGATTTTTAGCGACTTCTCTATTCTTCGCCTGTAAATTAGTTTCATCTAACTTCCAATTATAATCTTTTTTATGTTTTCTTTCTTCCTTTTTATACTTCCTATCTTCTTGATGCTCAATGTTTTTATTTACAGCATCCCAATCAACACCTTGATAGTCATAATCTCTTTTGGTCATTCTACTCATAAGCTCTCCTTAGCTGTCCATTATATCTTGGTTGAAATACAAGCTTTCTTCTATAGCAGGAACTTGTTGGCCTGGCTCTTCTATAGCATCTGGAACCCATACTCCTTGGTTATTATATCTTCCTCCTTGGTTGTTCTGCCATGAATTAAAATCAGTTTGCTCCCAAGGATATGTTTGGTTTCCAGGGTTTAAAACTTCACTATTGTTTATTGTAGGAGTATTATTCATAACAGAGTCCCAAGACATGTTATTAGTACCACTTTGAAATCCTTCTTCGGTCATTATATTAGGTTGAGGTGGAGGTACGT
>VTLG01005772.1_pt1 | contig 41952 bp, 62 predicted proteins | sample 4694571 | NCBI WGS metagenome assembly VTLG01 (sample SAMN12604809, study PRJNA352737) | marine metagenome | biome: ENVO:00000447; feature: ENVO:00000209|ENVO:00000569|ENVO:01000036; material: ENVO:00002151; isolation source: viral sequences binned using virsorter ...
ATTACTTCTATCTTCGCACCCATCTCACTCATACTCATCAATTTATTTCCTAAAATTGATTCCATATCTTTTAAATATCTTTTCTGAGATGCTTCCCCTGCCGATCTTTCTCCACCTTTTAAATTTCTCATTCTGTCGGTCATAAATTTTGCATATTCTCTATTCCATGACTTAATAGATTGGTCAAAAGTATCCGCTTTGGGGTCCCTTAAATTTTCATAAACCATTCCACCAATTTTACTCTTAATCCAATTAGCTATACCAGGAAGACCCACGAAACGAGGTCTTGCTTGGGATGTTAAGGATCGAAAAACTCCTTGAGTATATATGTCTGCTTTTTTCAACTTAGCTCTTATTGCATTAGTTCGTTTTTGTACACTTAATTTTTCAGGAGGTGTTTTAGACCCTATTTTCATACCTTTTGGTATTGGAGTAGTGACTTTTCCACGTGTTACTGTTGAAAATAATTTTCTCTGTGCAGAACCGATAGGTAAAATATCTACTTTTGGATTTTCTGGGTCTGTCATATCAACTTTATAGAATTGGCTATTCGCTTCGTTTAAGACATACTTGATAGGATTTTTGCCATATTTATTGTAATAATATCTTTTTGATGCTTCTTTAAAGGTTAAACCTTCACTCTTTGCAAATTGATTTATTTCTGTTGTGTCTTTATCAATTATCTGTTGCTTAAATCGGGATAGGGTTACATCTGTCAAAGCAGTATATTTGGCTTTCTCTTTTGCTGCTGAATGTTTTGTTTGTAATTCTAAAGCATATCTAACAGCTTCGACAGAAGGTCTTTTAGTTAAGGGTTCTCCCAATTTTTCCATAGATTCTTTTATAAATGGATATAATGTTGTTCCATACGCTTTACTCCACTCAGGTCTACCCTCTAAAGTAGGGTCTTTCAACAATACTTTTTTAGCAAACTCTTTTGGATTAAGAACAGAAGCTAATCTTTGTTTTTCTAAAGTTGGAGGAAGTTTGAATTTTTTCCAATCGGTAGATATTTTATCAGTTACATCTTTTTCAATTTCGCCTATTCTTTGCATAGGCGATCCAGCTTTAGGAGTCTCAAAAGTTATCGCCTCTGGACCATATATACCCTTAGACGCATCAGTTTGTATTTTTAAGTCTACCTTACCTTTATCAACAATATTTTGTTTCAGTGCATCTACTTTGGATTTGAAATAGTTATCATTGATTGTTTGTGCAGTTTCTAGTTTTTTCGTTTCCGCTTTATATTTTTCTATCTGTGCTTTTCTTAAATCTGCAGCAGATGTATCACCAGCTTCTCTGGTGAGTTTTTTTATCCGTGCAGCAGCAAGGGCATTTGCAAATTTGGTTTTCAATGCATTTTGCTGTAAAGTCCTAAGGGCTAAAGCGTTTTTAATATCTTTCTGTTTCTGAAGTTCTCTCTGTGCAAATCCTTTTTCAAGACCCTTCAATGCACCTGCTACCCAAGGTGATACCATAATTAATCCTCCTACTCTTGTTCGTCTTCAATAATTTCAACTGCTGGTATGATAGGCTCAAATCCAGCTACACTACTCCAATTATCAGGAACAATATCTTTTAACATTTCTCTATCTAATTTAAGTTGTTTGATTAGTTCTTCCACATTCCAGTCTCCCTCAGATTTATTTGATTCTGTTAAAGTATCAATTTCATTGTTAATATTTATTAACTGAGATACTTGAGGGTGTTCCATGAAAAATCGGTTTGTTATTTTTGCGATAGCATCTTCTGCCTGTTCTCTAGGCATTTCGCCTCTCAATCCAGCCATAAATACAGGCTTCAATTCTGGAATGAGTTCGCTGTAGCGTTGCTGTTTCCCTAACCATTTTTGACTTGTATTCTGAATGTCAGGGTCAGGGTTGGTGTAATCAATGCCAGCTTCCCTAGCAAAGTCTTGTCCACGTTCAGACAATGATTTTCCACCATCAACTGACCTTCTTGGGTCTTCTTCATATATTCTATCCATCCCAGTTAGGTTATCTATGTTTCTAAAGTTAGTGTTAGCTTCATCAAGAACAGGGGAAGTTCTTTTATTTCCAGCCATCCACAACTCACCAGGAATGAAATTATATCGAGCACTGCCTGATCTATTCCTAGTTTCCTCTGCCTCTGCTTGTGCTCTAGCTTTTTTTCTACTTGCAATACCTGAACCTATCATCGCTATTGGGAGTCCGACTGCACCTCCAGTTAATGCTGAACTTAATGCTTTTCCTGTGGGGAGAGTTTGTGTTGCCAATGCTTTACCAATAGCAAGAGGTCCTGCTCCACTTTGTGCCATTATTTGAGGGCCAATGAAAGATAATGGATTTTTAGCAACACCCTTAATTCCTTCAGGGTTTAATGCAGATGCTATCGCTAACGCACCTAGCGTAGATGGAATTTTACCTACAAGTTCTCCTGCTGCTTTTCCTGCCTCACTGAATATACTAGTTCCTTCTCCAACATCATCTATAAAATCCCAACCTTCTGTTCCTAAATCAACTCCCTCACCAAACCCACCATAGGTAGGATCAGTAAATGGAACATCACTTAAAAAGTCTCCACCATACATAGAGCCACCTTCTCCAGCTAACATTTCTGCTTCGCTAGGTAGAAACTTTGTGTCAGGAGAATAATCCAAAGAAGTATCAGTTACGTTCATAGCTTTTAAGTTTGGATCGTCTAATGGATTTGGAAATGTTCTTCCTTCTGCTGCTTTAAATCCTCGGTTTATCGCTTCTTGCTTCCCCCCTAGCTCATCTGTACGAGGAGGACTAGGGGTACCGCCAAAATCAAATTCATCATCAAAAACATCAAGAGGATTTCGTATCTTTAATTCAGGTATAAATTCACCACTTTTTGTATATAAGTCAGCATATGGATCGGTAGTTCCTTCATATCCTTCCACAGGCATAGTGTAATCAGGTGAGAGTGTGTCTATTAAATTATACGCATCCATTTGTTTTTGAACTGCTGCATCACTCATAGATGATTCCCATGGAGTATATTGTTGCATGGTTGTGCCACCAAGTTCTTCTATATCAGAAAGAAGGGGGTCAACGCCACCAGAGGTTAATGTGTCTCCACCTAACCCAAGCAATTTATCCAATCCTGTTTTAGCTCCAATAGAAGCTATTAGTTTTGAAAGTCCACTTTGTTGGGAAGTTCCAGCAGTTCCAAGTCCTTTTCCACCAGTTGCCGAAGCAAGAAGTGCTTTTTCTAATACACTAGTCTGTGGCCCAAATATAAAATCAGAAATAGGATTTCTACCTGTCAATGTACTTAATATTCCTGCACCAGCAGCTTGTTTCAATAAATCATCTCTTGCTTTTTGTTGTTGAGAGTATGCTTCCTCTTTCTCATACCTTCTTCGAGACTCTTGTGCTCTCTGTGTGCCACGTTGCTGTGCTAAGTCTCCCATCGCTATTTGTGCTTTCAATGGGTCTATCTCGGCAAGAGTTTTTGCTTTATCTATAGCAATCTGTCTTTGCAAAGCTGCTTGTCCAATATCTTCTAGTTGTAACCCTGATCCATAAAGACCACGCCTAGCCATTGGTTGTGCTGCTTGTCTTATAGCTTCTGGAATACCTGATTCCAACTCACTTACTTCTCTTTGTCTTTGCCTTCTGATAGCATCTGGTAATTGCCCATACGCTTCTGGAACATAAGACATCCATTCATCACCAGGTCTATCTTCGTACTGAGGTACTCTAGTAGGAGTTACCCCTGTAGAAGCAGCAGTCATCGCTGCCTGTTCTAAATTGTTTATAGCCATTATTTTCCCCTATGCAACTAAATTGTATCTCGGAAGTTCATTCTTCCATACGCCACTCATAGTAGCGTTCATCACTTCAATTCCTTTAGTTTCCTCTAGTAGAACGCCTTCTACCTTATAAAAATTCTTATCGCCTTTATTATGACAACGAACAACCGACAATCCCTTGTCCCTTAACTCATCTGCTATACCCACAATCGCTGTTCGGTACATCATCCCAGTGATATACCAAAGCTGTTTCCCATTGTGGTAACTGATAGGTTGTTTGTTAATCGCTTCTTCGTGATCAAAATCTTTCAGTACATATTTGCCATCAACGTAGTCATACTGATCTACTCGATACTTACCACCAGTGAAGGTTTGGTCTAACCCTGTTAAGATAATGGGATTGCAACCCATATAGGCTGCTAACCGAATAGCGTTAGGACCTACCGAACCACTAGTGGGAATACCTACATAGTCTCGGTACATATACCACATATACTTTTTAAACCATTCTTCCTCTGGATCAAAAGCACTAAACCCATATACCTTCCCTTTCGTTTTCCAGAACTCTACCATCTCTGGCAAAACAAAGGTCGCACATATCAATGTAACGTCATCTATGGGAAGGTTCCCTATTCTCTCTGGTTTATATTGACCATCGAAAATATGTACATAGTCTGGTTTAATACCATTCTTCATCAATAGACTCATAGAACTATTGGTACTGATAACCAACCCATCGAAGTTCTTTATATGAGGTATTGTATCTTCAAGGCTAGGCCCTGATCCTGTAATCAATGCAGGTTTGTTTTTATGTGCCATGAACAAGTTAGCAAAGTTTTCTTCTTCGCCTAACAGTTTACTTCCATAGTTAGTTGCAGTATTGGATACCCATTTGTGTAACCAACCTTGCATTATCTTTTCGTTCCTAGCTTTTAACTGTTCCTTCTTTAGAAGACCTGCATTATCCATATACACCTCTAGGGCGGTTAATCGTGATTCTTATTTTTGATTTGATCAACCAAGATACCATGTATCTTTCCTACCTTATCTGCTATAGACCTCTGTCTCATATCCATACTCTCTACCATCTTCTCGTTGGTATGAACACGCACCTCTAATTTCTTTCCTTCTGGTAAAGGATAAGCATACAGTTGCAATACGATATATAACCCACCTATTAATGCTAAAAATGCACTGACACCTACCCCTAAGTAACTCATTACAATCCTATCTTATATATAACAATGCCGACAATAATACCGACAATGACTGTTACCAAACTACATATACATGGAAATTTACATTTACAGTTCATAAATTATATCCTTATGGTTTTGGAAAATCGATTCTTACTTTATTATAATTCTCCACATACGCATCCCATTTATCAGTTTTATCTAAAATTTCTTTCTCGGTATATGCTTCGATAAACTCACTAAATAAAGGGTATGCTTTTGCTCTATTTCTTTTATATTCTTCGTTAGCATATTGAGACTCTAACTCTGCTTTTTTATTTAATATCTGTTGGTTGGTAATGTTATTTGGATTTCCATCGTGCCAGTTAATTTTATTAACATCATCTTCCTTAACAGTAACCTTAGAATCAGGTTGCAATGCCAATATAGACTCTAAAATACTTGCCATTTTATGCTCCTATCTCAGAAAGAACCATTGACGCTTTATGCGGTTGATTCTGATTAAATTTACCAGTACCTCCAGTAACTCGTATCATCACCACATACGTTGCAGTAACATTTGTATTTGGTGAATCTACATAAAAACCAGCCATTGGAACATGAAGATCAAAATTAGCACCATCTTGCTCAATGTATAGTCCACCAAATCCATCGTCTTCTCCAGATATGTTAGTTCCTGTTGAAGTTCCACTTGTAAATCTAAATATAGTCCAATAACACCAATTTCCTCTAGTTCCACCTATATTTAAATTTCCATGTAAGCCAATATTTACTACAGAAGCAGAACTTGCTGGTAGTATATCTAAAGAAAGTGAAGTAGTAACAAAGGAAGTATTAGTAGTTTGAGTTTCACTAGTAGTAGTAGTGTGCACTACTTGCAACACCTTCCCTAATCCACGTCCATCTACTACTAAATCTCCCAATGTAGCTGTAGCACTTACTACAAGAGAAAGCATAGTTGATGTTGCAGAAACTAATAACGAATTGGTTATCGCTGTACCACTATTGATAATATTTCCTAGCGTACAAGTTCCACTTACTGTTAAGTTTGGCAAGGTAACTGTATTGCTTACTTTCAAATCACCAACTGTCGCTGTTCCACTTACTACGATTGTTTTCAAAGTAGATGTAGCGGATACGACTAAAGTATTTAATGTGGCTGTTGCTGATACAACCATTGTATTGATTGTGGCAGTAGCACTCACAACTAATGAATTAGATGTAGTGGTTGCAGATATCAATAACGAATTACCTGTTATTGTTCCACTAGACTTTACGCCACCAACTGTGGCAGTACCACTCACTACAATCTTAGATAAGGTAACTGTATTCGATACCTTTAAGTCTCCTATCGTGGCAGTACCACTTACTACGATTGATTTTAAAGTTGCTGTACCACTTGCTATAATGTTACCAAGTGTTGCTGTTCCTGATACCACTAAGTTCGGTATAGTAACTGTGTTAGATACTTTTAAATCTCCGACAGTGGCTGTGCCACTACATACAAGACCACTTATCGTAGCAGTTCCTGATACGACTAATGTACCTAGCGTAGCCAATGCACCTAATGTCGCAGTACCTGACACTTTAAGATTGCCGACAGTAGCACTAGCTATGACAGTCATTTTGCCGATTTCGGCAACTCCGCCACTAGCGGTGATAGTTACTGTAGCAGAACTACCTACAGCAATCGTTTGTGTTGTTGTTCCCAATGTAATTGTAGATGACAAAGACATAAGCACATTCGTAGAGAATGACGCTGTAGTTGCAGAGGCAAGATCAAGTTTAGAGGCCTTAATTCCTGCCGAAGAATTTATGTTGTCGTTGTCTATGTTCCCATTAACGAGAGTATATAAAGTAGTCTCGTTATCTGTAACTTCGGCTGGTTGAATAACATCACCAGCAGTGTAAGTGTAAGGGCGAGAAACTGTTCCCATGATAACTCCTAACTTGATCCAATAACTAAATAATTAAATGCCACTGTAGCACTTGTTGTGTAAGTGAAAGATGCAGTAGCTTTTGTAACTGTCGCACTCCCTGTTTCTGCTAAAGGAGTGATGTTAATAATATAATCTGCCGACTTTATTTTTGATAATGACACACCTGTATTTGAGGTAGCCGAACCCCACTCCATATTTGTATCTAAGAAATGATAGATACCCATGACATTATCGTGCAAAACTCTTGGTGCAAATTGGTCGTTTAAGTCTTGTATAAACAATGGTTTACGAAGTTTTTTAGATGGCATTATTCAAATCGCCTCAATCCTGGTAGAACTTGGAATCTCAATACCCAAGTATCGATACGCCATGCAGGGTCTTTACTCGAATCAGAAAACTTAATAGAGAGTGCTTCACTTCGGTTTGATAAAGATAATCTTTTTATTACTGATATCGCTGCTCCCCATAAATCTTCTCCCCATTTAGATACTCCCCAATAAGAAGCAAACCCTCCTGTAGATAGAGCAACAGTATCTGCGGTTATGAAACTACCAGCCCAATTCTCTGCGGTAGATATTGTTACTGTTCCACTAGAAGTCTGACCAACTACAGGGATAATCTCTCTCCATCTCTTAGTTACGTCAGGCATATTCGCATGGAATGGACCTGTCTGATATCGAGAAGAAATAGCGTTTCCATCATTGGCATCAGCAGAAGAATCTCCATCTGCATCGCCTGTTTCTAGTTTGCATATATGACCATCGTAATCTCCTGCATACAATACTTCTTGATCATCTTCTATAGCGACACCTAAGTAAGCAAAGTTTCTATCATACTTATCTACAGTCCAAGCACCTATAGGTTGTCCTGTCTTAGGGTCTGGTGTTCTTAAATCGTAATGATAATTCAATATAATGCTATTTTGTGTTTTATTTTTCTCTGCCACCAAGAAACTTACTCTGGATTGAGAAGCTATATTCACGCCTTGTATGTTATCGAACTTTGCTAAATTAATATTAAAGAAATCACTTGTATTAGCGAGAGGTCTTTCTATTCGATTAGATATAATGCGTGTATTAACACCATCAAACTCATAGAAGTTCTCTCTCCAAGGCCAGACTATTAAGTTTCTATTTGCTACGTTGACTATACTTCTTTGGTTCGTAGCCCCTACAGAAAGCCTAACTGCATCCATTCGGATATCATCCCTATCGTGGCCTGATACACGATACATTCTATCTGTGGTAAAGATAAATAGATCATCATATAACGTAGTCGCTCCCACAGTTTGTCTATCTGTAGGAAATCGATCAGAATTTCTCCACTGTGTAGAATCACCTTGATGTGATATTTCAAAGTTACTTCCCCTCGCTGGTATCTTTAAAGCAACAGCGTGTCTGTTCCAATCGCTTACCACTTCTGCTAAAGGAGCAGTTGCTGTGTTTAAATCAGTACAGGCGGTAGCGGAACCATCCCATTTCAATACGTTGGAGCCACCATCAGATGCAATCATCAATATATCGTTAGATACAGCGAATGTTACATCTCCACCAGACCAGGTTCCTGAAGGAGTAATGGAAGTGAACGTATTTGTTCCAGCATCTTTTTTGTATATTTTGTTTGCAACGCTTCCACTATTTACGCATACAATTAAGTCTGAGTTTCCAGTGAAACGTAAGTAGTTAAAGATACCAGTAATCGTTCCAGAACCAACGAGACTAGCTGTATTGACAACGTAATATCCTTTTCTTTTTCGTATTCCACCTGTGGGAATTAAACGAACATTATGGATATCTAACGCTTCATGTTCTTTCACAGACGTTATCTGTGTAGAATCATTAATGCCACCAACATTCTTTCCAAACTCCACTCTTTGCATTTGGAGGTTGTTAGCCATAAATATATCCCTTTATTTCTTTGCACCCTTTCACTACTTTTTCAAAGGTGTCGTAGTCAATCGCTTGTTCTGCATCGGAAACAGACTCATCAGGGTTAGGGTGCACTTCACATAACACACCATCAGCACCTGCTGCCACTCCTGCTCTCGCAAGTCTAGGAACTAACTTTCTATCTCCACTTCCATGAGAAGGATCAGCTACTATTTTCAATGCAGTATATTCTTTTATCATCGCAATAAACGAAGCAGAGAAACTCCACCTACAATGGTCTTCAAAACTAACCATTCCTCTCTCGCATATTGCTACATCTTCTGCTCCATGTTGAAGCAAATACTCTATAGCCCCAAGTGTTTCATCGACTGTCATCCATGAACCACGTTTTAATAATACTTTCTTTCCATAAGAAGCTATCGCTTTCAACAACGGATAATGTTGTGCATGACGCATACCTATTTGTATCCAATCTGCATCGGTAACGTGTTGCATATCTGGTGCATCCATCACTTCCACTATCCAAGGAAGTTTGTTTCCACCTGCTGCTGTTGAAAGAGATAGTGATCTATCTGTTACAAATCCACTATTCTCTGGAGGGTACGTTCCATATATATAACAACCACCTCGTAACATAGTCGCTCCTGCCTGTCGTACCTTACAGGCTATGGCATATATCTGTTCCAAGTTTTCTACAGAACATGGCCCTGCAATAAACTCTAACTCTGGTGCTTCTTTCTTTTGATAGGAACGTACTAAAGGGTATTTTGCATCAGGTCCGAATAGCTTCGCTAACTTGGACATGACATACTCCCTTCATGTCGTTCATAATTGTAAATGGGTTTCTCTGTTCTCACTAATCCCCATTTTGATGTAGCAGTTCCAAAAACTTCATTAGATATTTTGCGAACAATAGACTCTCCATCGTTAATAGGTTCTTCTTCGTTATATCCACCAACTTCTTGTAATAAACTTGTTTGTATTGCTAACCCTGCACCCATTACTTTTTCAGGGTTATCTTCATCCCAATGTCCCTGTACACCTATAATAGGTTTGTTAGAGTTTTCCTCTATTGTATTTACAAAATGCCACAAGGCATTGGAATCTAAGTAATCGTCTGCATCTAACCTAAATATCCAACTTCCTTTCGCTAACGCTATAGCGGCGTTGGCTGCTGCTCCCAATGTATGGTATGCACCACCAATAATCTTTCTACCAAATACACCAGTGCTATTGTAAATACCACCTTCGTTTATCCAATTTGGAAACGCTGTTCCATTGGCTATCAGTATCGTTTCAAATGAAGTAAACGATTGTGAATCTAAGGAACGTAACGCATCTTTTGCTTTGAGAGCATAACCATAAGTATGAAACGGAATATAGACTGTGAAGAATGGGTTCATCGCACTTTTTCCTTTGACTTTTTATAATCTAAATACTCGATAACATTATCGAGACAAAATGGCGGTGAATGATTACTAAACAAATTAGAGAATAGTTCTCTTAATCTTTTCAAATCTTTATATTCGTTTAACTCATAGTTAAATCGTTTTCTATGTCTTTTATCTACTTCCACTTCATGTATATTAAATAAAGTTTTATCTTTTAATATCTTCCCAATATACTCTGTATTAGGGTCTATCTTCATAATCTCTAACAATGCTTTCCTAGATATTACTTCACAATCAAATCCTCTAGGCAACTTTGGTATATGGGTAAAGTCTGCTTCATATCGTAAATGTTCTTTGACAGCTTTCCTAAGATACTCAGGGTCAACCAATATATCGTCAGCAGTTACTCTTACTATATGATCTACATCTTTTAATTCTGCTACAGACCACAACCTTTTTGGAACTTCTACTGCTCCATAAAAAGCATCTATTTCGTAGTGTTCACAAAACATTTGCAAAGGTTTATCTACATCTCTATCGGAAGTGGCAATAATAACTGGCATTTCTGTCATAAACAATCTGTCTAACAAATGACTTAAAGCACAACCACCTGTGATAGGCATCAACACTTTTCCATACAAACGTCTTGAGTCCATTCTTGCTTGTACTACAATGGGAATCATTTTTTAAAACCACCATTATAGATTTTTTCATTTAGTTTCTGCATTTGCATCTCTAAGTTAGCAATCTTTAAATCTTGTCTCACATCAGAAGGTAGACTACCACTACCCCATTTACCAGCAGGCCATAACTCTACAAATGATGAGTTTTTACTTACATCTTTAGATATCATCTGTATCTGAAAGTCATTGTGCTGTACTTTCGCTGACATGGTGGCTAACCACCACACCCCTGCTGCTGCTTGAAGTGCTAAACCTACTGCTAGAGTAATTATAAACTTGGCATCCACTACTTCTTTTTTCCTTTTTTCATTTTACTTCTTGCTTTGGCTGCTGCTTTTTTACCTGCTTTTGTATATGGATAATGTTTCTTTCCTACTTTTGGCATATTTATCTCCCTAAAAGTTTCAATAATTGAATGATAGCGTTTCTTTGATCGTTATCCATTTCCAAACCAAAAGGATCAATAGGTTGTGTATCTGGCATAAAATCAGGTTGTGCTTCTTCTAGACCAAAAGGCCTATATTCTTCCATAAAAGGATTTTGTCCAAAAGGTTGTAAAGGTTGTGTGTCAGGGAGAAAAGGTTGTAAAGGTTGTGGAGGTTGTCCCATTCTTGGATCAGGTCTAGTTTTCCTTGGTTTAGGTTCTGGTACTTCTTCCCCTAGTTCGCCATACATATCATCCATTGAAGGTTCATCTGGTGTTACCCTACCCATGCTACCTAATCCTAATGCTCCAAGCATTTTATTAGAGTTTGCACCAGGAATAGCTGCCATACCTGCTGCTCCACCACCCAATAATCCACTTAGCATATCTAATATATTACCTGCCATTTCCTAACCTCCATATCCATGCGTCTTTAGCCCAACATGACTCGCATGGTGCAGTTTCTTCCTGTCTGCCTTCATGTTGTGCATCTCTCATATCTTGTAACTCTATAGAATTATTCCAAATCTCTTGTAAAGTATGTGTATTGGCATCGCCTACTGGTCTATTCTCAAACCAATCTGCACAGCATCCCATTACTTTGCCATCATATCCAATCGTCAATCTTTGAAAAGGTTGCTTACATACTGCTCTTTCCACTGCAATCCAATCATCTATCAAAAAGTTTCCATCGGCTCCTCTATCCATTACTGCCGATACTCTTACATCATCAACTATACCTTTCCACTTCCTGACAAATCCTTCGACTTCGTGCTCGTTACTTTTTTGTTTGCACATTTGCACACGAATAAACGGTTTAGATAACCCTTTACTGTTTCGGTATAAAACTGCCTGTTCAATCGTTTCCGTAAGTTCGTCAAAGTCTCCACCTATTCGTATATTTTCAAAAGTATCTTTTGTATTTCCATCTACACTGAATATAATTCTATCTACTCCAGCGTCTATTAAATCTTCTACCTTGCAACCTCTCATATTGCCATTGGTATTTAACTGTACTTCAGGGATACCTAAACCCTTTGCTTTTCTCGTTAACTGAGCAATCTGTTTATGTAGAGTAGCTTCCCCTCGCCAGTTCCATTTAATACTGGATACACCCATCTCAGCAGCTTGAGTCAATAAACGATCAGCCAATTCATACTTCATGGCTCCCTTTACATTTTCATCGTATGCCTGTGGACACATAGTACATTTAAAGTTACAAGCATAACTAAGTTCTATATCTAAATGTATAGGAAACTTTGGAGTATAAACCCAGTTAAGAAACTTTTTTCCTGCATTATGCCATTTGGTTCGATACAGCAGGTACTTCCATTCCTTTATCCTCTTGGCTGTCTCCTTCACTGCTGACAGATTCCTGTTGTTTAGCCAAGTGCTGCCGTTCAAGTGCACAACAGTTTTTGAAGGTTTCTTCGATTCGCTTTCTATTCTCTCTACCATAATGCTCTTGCGTTTCTCCTGGGCGAAGTTTGCGAGATAAAGAACGTATTCCTCTACTGTAATAGTCTAATCGTTCCAGATAAAATCCTGCTTTATTCAACATTCTACCTAATGTTCTAGGTGTATATAAAGTTAAATGTGGTGAAGCAGTAAAGTTATCGCACATCATATTAAATCGGCTATATTCATTACCCCAAGGATACTCCACTGTCGGAACTCCTATATACAACCAACCATCGGAATATAATCTATCGTTACACAACTTTAAAAACGCTACAGGATCGTGTATATGTTCTAACACTTGTTGTGCTGTAATTAAGTCAAATGTTAAGTTACGCCAAGACTTCTTCTTAAACTCGCCTGTTTCCACTTGACACAACTTATTCGCCCTAGCCCAATCTGCATATACTTTATTAGGTTCTATCGCATAAGTATCCCACTTAGGCCCACCATTCTCTCCCATCTTTTCATGGGTATATGGTAACAATCCCTCGCCAGTACCCACATCGAGCATCCTTCCTGATTTAGGAAAAACCTTGTCTTCGTGAATGAAGTCATAAACATCTGCTGCATCCTTTAACTTATAATCTACATTCTTTTGCTGTGGTACTTGTGGTCTATATAACTTGCTGTAAAACCTGTCTGCTGTTTTTTTGGTCCATCTAGGAGATTGGTATATCAGTTCACAATCATCACAGTAATAGAAAGATACTTTGAAATCTTTTGGTACTTTTAATTGGTTTAAGTATGGATCGTCATCATGCTCAAAATATAGATCACGTTTCTTTGAATTACATAAAGGACAATCTACTTCTTCAAACTGTTCATCCAACCCAGATTCCGTCAACTGTATAGCCCTCATCATCTGTAGGTACAATCCTTCTTGGAGACTGTCTCTGCCTTCCTTCCAGTGTAGCAGAAAGAATTGCTTCCTCTGAACCAAGTTCCATTGTAGGATCACGACCATCTTGCAGGCGAAGTTGTAAATTTAATAATGCTCTCAATGCAATTACTTTAGCCCATCTATCAGGACAATCTATCACAGTAGTGGTAGTAGATAACCTTGTAGCAGAGGGAACCCAAGTAACTTCAATCGCATCAGTTGCTGCTTGCGTTGGGGGAGGTACAAGTTGCACTGCATTTGCTTCTATATAATAATAGAATTGGTCATTTCTAGTAGCAGTCATACTACCATCTTCAAAGTAATACTTTTCTGTTTTAGCACTCAATGGAACAACTGGTTGTCTGTCTCCATCACTTTGTATTACCTCGACCAAATCAATTTTTTTGAATGTTGATGTTACAGCAGGATTTAGATCACGACTATCTGCTACTAAACTTGCTGTATGTATTTCTTCAAAATACCCTTCATCAGACGCTACAATTATATCATAATAATGCTCATGTGCTGCATTTACAGCCCTTAATATTTGAGCATCACTCAATGTAGCTGTGGCACTATCTGTATCTGTTAATGTTCTCACTTCAGTAATAATTGTAGTCGCAGTAGTTGCCATTAGGTTTTCACCTTTTTCTTTTTATTTTTAAAATCTATACCCACTCGATAATTGGTAGGATTCCAAACGTGCCATCCTCTTTTATTCTGATATTCCCAATCATCCATTTGTTTTCTCAATGCACCATCATTTTCCAGTGCAATATCTTTATACATTTCTTTCTGTTGTTTTGATCTGCGTCTTTCTTCTTCGTATTCTTCCTTCTCTGCCGCTAACCAAATATCGTCTGGCCTTGCGTGTCTCCAGTTATCCCATTCCTTTAACTGAAGTATCAATCCGTAGTCTAACGACCTAAACTCTCCGTTATCGCCTTCCCAAAAACAAATATGCCATCTGTCTATGGGTTTTGGTTCGTACAACTTAATGGGTATTCCACGATCATAAAACGTAGCTATGTGAGTAAATCTCTTACGTTCCGATGGTCGAAGAAAGTGCCTTCGGTAAAAAACTTCCCAACGACACTTCCTTCCATTCCATTGGACCGATAAGTTTTCATCTAATCGTTTTAGTTCGTTTAGAATATACCTATCAGGGTTCATTTATTTCCCATCATCTTTAGGTGAATCATCATACTCGATACGAATGTACCCTTGTATAAAGTTCACTGTAGAAGTGGCGGTGAAATTACTGTTAATCAGTAATGTTGTTCCTGCACTTACTAACATACCACCTTTATTACCAGTAACAATAGAAGTGTTTAGCGTAGCGGTAGAGATAGCACCAACTGTTGTTCCTGAGTTGAAACTAATTCCACCAGAGGCCAATAGACTTGTTGTTGTGGCAGATGCTATGGAAGAAGAATTAGCACGATAGAAGTTTAATGTAACCGAACCAGAGTTTCCAGCACCACCAGAAATCCCTGCCAAAGCTACAATTTCTTTTACCCTTCCGTTATGAGGAACAGGTATATATAGATTTGTATCGGCTAACGCTGTGCCTGAACCATAATCTTCAAATCCAAACCGAAGCATTTCACTTTTGGTTGGATTGTTTGCTGCAATATTTCTATTTTTAATTGCCATATTTGCTCTCCTCTGGAGCCATAGTTAACCCCAAAATCTCCCTACTGCCTGTCTCCCCATGTGGGTTATTATTATTTTAACCAGTGTAGCAGGGAGAAATTGGATACTAAGAGGTTAAAGTGTTGCTTGAATGTCAGTTATCCTGAAATTCTTATTCGGTGCATCTGTACCAAAGTTACCGAACATTCTCATAAATCCTTCAAATGAGTCTATGTTGCTAACTCTGCTTAATACTGATCCATCTTCATCTGCCCATTCAAAATCTGATATCTTATACAGATGCCAGGAAGGTGCATTAATTCCGAATACAGTATTGAAAGGTGCATCAACTTCAAATCGGAACTCTGCTCCGTTGAAGTCTAAGACTTTATGTCCACCTTTCAGTGTTTGTGCAGTAAATCGCACATCTGGTGTAAGAAGGTCTAAATACTCACGTCTCACACTGTAGTGAGAAATAAGGTGAGTAGTAGTGTCATCTTCACCAGAAGCCTCTGAAGCAGCATCCCATGCTTGTTGCAATAGGTTTAGCGTAAGAGGTCTGTTAGTTCCACTATTCTCAAGAATATTGGCTCTCCACGATTTATTGCTGTAGGCATCACGACTCACTCCAGAATATGTTCCAGAAGAATCAATACCATCATTAACACCATTGAAATCGTTGAAAGCACAACCTGTCAATGTCATAATCGTTCCTGATACGACAGTAACTGTTGCTGAGAATGTAATAGTGGAAGACCCACTTGCTCCGACAGTAGCAGAAACTACTGTAGCAGAAGTGAAGTCAGTAGATACAGAAGATGTCTCTGTTGCGGCACCTGAAGCACTTAATCCATCTAGTATCATACCAGCTTGAATAAAGCGAAGTGGGCTTCCGACATTTACTGTTGAAGATGTTACGTTTACAGTTGTTGTATTGACCGAAGATTGGTTAGAAGCAACTGTAGATAAATCTCCACGACTACCAAAATAAAGCATCCTATTAAAATACTTACGACTGTTACGAGTCATTCTATCCATTTCCTCGGACATAGCTTCAGCAAATGCTGCTCTATCTCCTTGAGACTGTTTCATAGCCTGTGCGGAAACTTCAATGCGACCATACCAATATTTTGGCGATACTGTGGCTGTTACATAGACTTCGTTTTGTGCAGTAGGTAAAGTTCCTCGTTCTGATCTAGTACCTACACCAAAGTTCCTGCCAACGTGCACAGGATAAACAAGTCTTCTACCACCAACACGCTCTGAAGCTGCGTTAGCAATATCAAACATTGTTACTTTTTCATTTAGTGTATCTCGTACTTTTCCTAGAAACCAGTCCTTCAACACCGCATCAAATGTGGTAGTTGTTGCTGGCATAGCTTACTCCTTACTCTCCTTGCTCCATTTGATCCATATATGCTTTTAAATCAGCTACATGGTCTGCACTAGAAAAGTTTGTATATTTCTTTTCTTCGCTGGAAGGAATCGGTGCTCCTGATCCTCCTCCAGATGCAGGGGGCAAACTAGAGTTCTGTTTAAGTTTATTAGTGTGTTCTGATATAATTTGCTGTTTATATGAGTTTACATAACTTGCTCTCTCATTTACAGCAGTTTCCATTGGTGTTCCCAGGGCCACTTTAGCGTAAATCGTATCCCAATCACCAGATTGTAAGTCTGGATGCTGTTTAGCGAACTCTGCTTTCTTTGTTTCCCAAGCAGATTGGGCTACCTGATTTTTTAATTGAGAGGTATCCTGTTGCACCTGTCGTTGCACGTTAGCCACTTGATCTTGTAACTTCTGAATCGAAGCAGCATATGGGTCTAATTCCTCAAGTTCCCTATACTTATCCTCTTGCGATTGTTGCTGTTGCTGATAAGCAAGTTGTTGAGCTCTAGCATCAGCCTGCTGATTGACCCAATCGTCTAGGCCTTGCTTTTGTTGCTTTAAGTTCTCCATCTCCTGAGAATAATGATAACCTTTCTGTAATAGTTCCGTTGTTCTAGGGTCATTAATGTCCCAGTCTACCTCTTTTCCACTTACCTTTAACTTTAAAGAGTTCGGATCACTTGTATCGGCAGGTATTTCACCGATGTTCTGATCTCCTACATCTTGGAATTGTTCCTCTTGAGGAGTTCCCATATCTGTGGTTTGATCTTGTTCTGCCATGTTGCTCTCCTAATATAGTTAGTTTCCGCTACGTCTAAATTGGGCGTAGATAGTTCCTGCTCCAACTAAACCATGAACAGCAATATCGGCAGTTGAAACAATGTTAAGGTCTTTCAAATCTATAGTAGTTGCTGTGTTTAGCATTAATGTAGGCAATATCGCAGTACCACCCACACTAAGTTGTACCTGTGCTGCTGTTGCTGTTGCAGAAATAATCACTCTATCTAAAATAGTTTGATGTATTCTTTGTTTCGGATTTGGACCATTTACATTGGTTACAGTCGAAGATATAAATATTGCTGTCGCTGTAGGTACTGTAATTGGACCAGTTGAATAGCTATGATACCAAGTTCCATGTTTATCTGGCATTACATTGGGCCTCCTTGCTGTATTCCCTCGTCAGGGGTAGCAAACTGATCGTCTTGAACTTCTTCTTGGATGGCCCCACCTTGCTGTTGGCCTCCCATTTGAGCAGCCATAGCTTGAGCATTTGCTGCTTGGATTTGTTCAGTTAAAAATGCACCATGCTGTTGCAGGTGTTGTTCGTACATTTGGTCTATTTGTGGTTGTTGTTTAATTAATTCAATATATTCTGGAGCTTTACGTCTTCGATTATGTATCTTAACGTGTAGCTGGTGATCTTGATATCGTTTTGCTATAGGCATAGCACCATTAACCATTTCTCTATTTTCTGTTTCTGCCTGTGCTTCATCAAGTGCTTGTTCAGAGAATACATCTTGTGTTTGTCCAAACTCTAGTAACTCCATAACTGTACGCCAATCGGTTCTACCAGTTTCAGGATTAATAAATGCACCTCTTTGTTCCATATCGAGTATTTCTGCTTTCCTTGCAACTAAACTAAATGGAGCACCTAATGTTCCTGCAACTACAACTTGTGTATTTCCTCGAAGCATATCTCCAGTAAAGTTATCTACGACATCTACTTCGTTATTTTTTCCAATGATACGAATCTTTTGAGGAACTACCATTCTTTCCGAAGCTATTAATAAAGCTAAATTTGCTACCCTAGCGTCTGCTTCTGCTATATCTATCGCTGTAGTTCCTATTTGTGTGGTATCTGATTCTTGTAGTAATTGAATAGCGACACCACTTCTTGCACCAGAAGGTAAAGCACCTCTCGATACTTCTCTAACCCCTGATTGCTCCATCATATTTTCTCTGTGTTGCTTTAACACATTAAACAAAGTAGGTTGCGGAGGGTGTATATTTGCCATGTGTGGCATTTGTCCACCAATAGGAATTGCTTCCACTACTTCATCGGCAGAGGAATCTAGGTTTGATTCTTTGAGATGTGCACCTCTAGGTACAATCCATTTACCTTTAAATAACGAATGATGTTCTAATATAATAGATAATGCCTTATTGTATGCTTTCTGATCTGGTATCTGATCTTCTAAAGAACTTCTTCCCCATAAACGGAAAGGAACATCAATCTCTCTATAATGTACAAGAGGTAGAGGCCTATCGCCATTATTATCTTTTGGTGTGGGATTGTCTCCCATAAACAACATTATATTATTTGCACATATAATCATTCTTCCATCAGGAAACTCTGGAGTAGATTTTTGCCAATACCTTTTTACTACTGCCCCTTTTTCAGAGGGTTCTCCACTTGCTCCTTGTGGGTTAATTTGTGATGTGGTTGGAGATACAAGTCCATCTAAAAACTTTTCAAACGTAGATGCTGTATCTCTATATTCTGGTGTTACATATTTTCCTTTATCTGGAAACTGTCTTCTAATTTCTTCCAAAGACAACCACTCTCCGACTATAGCGGAATCGCATTCATCTAACTCTGTTCCACTTCCTATAGGAATGACAGAAAAAGGAGATAAAGTTTTAATAGATAACTTTCCAGTTCTATATTGTTCTACTCCCACTACTTGTTGTTTGGCTTGCATTATAGGCTCTCCCATTTCGTTCATCATGGGATTACCCATTTCATCTACTTGTTCTACTTCAGTAGTTTCTTCTTTAACACTAGATAACATTTCACCAGAATTAGGATTCCATTCTGTTAACAAGAAACCATTTCCACAAGATAAGACCCAACCAACCAATCTTCTCTTTAATTGTTTCCAATGCACGTCATTTTTGATATGAAACCATACCTTTTGGGCTAAACGTGCAGCATCTACATCTTCTTGTTCGTTAGAATTAGGTAAAACACTTATAGCTGCATTACCACTAGACAATTTAGATAAGTTAATTCTGTAGGCAGACATCATTAAATTAGATGTCATTCTAACTTGTCTTCTCCTAGAAGGAGGTAGCCATAATCTATTTCTTGATGGATGCCATACTAAATGCTGAAATCCAAGTAAATATGCAGTATTTAGAAACCATTGTCGGTGATAGGGTTGCATACGATTTATACCCTTTTCCCATTCCTCTTGCACCATCGCCATCGCACCAGTTTCTGTTTTGGTGTGATCTATTTCGTCTTGCAACTCTCTAGGAGTAGTTGGATCAAGCGTGATTTTATCCTCTGCCATCTACATCACCTTTATTTGTACTATATTCAGACATTAAGTTAGGAGGTAAATCCTCTCCCAACGCCTGTAAATAAATAGAAGTTTCGTTTTCTGAAGCTGTAAATCCATTTCCATTGTTAGTTTCAGAATAGTCTAAGTTTTGATTGGCAGAATATTCTCCATAATCCCTAGACATAATCCTATCTAACAACTCTTTCTCTACAGCGAAATGTCTTTCCTTGTCTTTAGTCCTCTCTCTCTCTTTCAAAATAAGAAGACAAAGACAAACCAAGCCAAACGAAGCTGAAAATATTGTCTCTATCAAGTTAATCCTCCCAAATAAGGATCATACACTTCTTCCTCGTCTCGATATTTCTTTGGATACTTCACTTTCTGTTCCTTGGTCATGCTATCCCATATCTCTGCACCATCTGGTCCAGCAGGGTGTGTCTGTATTAAATACTTAATTGCATCAAACGCATGGTTATCTTTCTGTACTATTCGTTCAGGTTCATTCTTTTTCATTACCTGTGCTTGATTTAACTCATCATGTCTTAAATGGTTTAGTTCCCACCACAGTTTAGGACAGGCATGAGTAATAATTACTTTAGGGTCTTCTAAATTTTGCCATGCTTTATACAATGCCTGTGCAAAAGCTACATCATCACCAGCACGACCAGGTACTAAAGGCCAACCAAACTCAGTAAACATATCACCAAGCGTTTTTATTTGTTCTCTATCACCTTTACCAACACCACCACCCCACTGTAACATTGTTCTCATGGAAGGATCATGTGCTACAAATACTAAATCTTCCCAATCAGGGTGTGCTTGAATAGCAGTATTAATCTCTTGTGGCTTTTGTTTGGCCCTGTAATATTCCCAATAGAATATAATTGTTCCAGTAGGAGATATCGTTGCTAATTCAAATGCACTGGGGTTAGAACCACCCCAATCAAATCCAGCATATCGAGGCCACCAAGAAGGAATAATTCCGTCTTTAACTACATGATGTAATGGTTTATATACATATTCAGCCCAACGTGGTAGTTCAGGAAATACAGGTTTACCACTCGCAGCGTATGGGTCCATCTCAAACTCCTTACGCCAAGCCCAATCAGGCATACCTTTCTTTTCTTTCGCTATCCATTCCTGTTTTGCTTTCTCTGGATCAGCAGAATAATGCACTCTCGCTATAGTAAAACCATTTTTATTCTTGGCTACTGTCAGACCTTGGTTTTGTTGTGGCATATCGTTTTCTTTGCTTTGGCAGTTTAGGTACTTTTGGTTCTTCTTTTGGTTCTTCTCTGTGATTACTTTCCTCTGGCTTTACCTCTATCGCCACTGGCTCTACTACTATTTCTTTTGGAGATGGTGATAGTTCTTCTAAGTCAACAGAAAATATTAAACCTTTACTATTTACCAATAACCATTTTCCATTATGCTCTGTTGCAGCAACGATTTCGTTAGCACCATTCCAATCGGAAAGACTTCCACCTTCCACTGTTAATTTAATAACTGACGAATCCACTGTAATCATGCGACATCCTCTACTAAATCCCAAAAGAATCCTGCGTTTGCTGAACTGATACCTATGAACTGTCCACCACCTGTGATAGCAGGTTTGGCAGCCATATACGCATTAGCAGCTTCTTCTTGAAAGCCCATCTCATCAGAGATAATAACCGAGGCAGCCCTAGAACGAATCACGTCTGCTCCCTGTTTAATTGCTTTCACTATAGAACCATTGTTCCATAGAAGGTTTCCTTGAGAAGGTTTTGGGCGATCAAATATATATTCTGGCAAATGCCAACATACGAAAGAACATCTCGCTACCTGTGGATCATCTCTATCGAATACCATAGCAGCAGCATCATCAAAGTTCTTGGATTGCCAGAGTATTAATTGATTTGGTCTTGTATATGCTCTCCATACACAATACGCAACAGCTAACCAACTAATAGTCATCTGTCTACTTTTCGGAATCAGTAACAACTTTTCATGTTGGAATAGATGTGCCAAATCCTTGATATACTTTTTTCGAGGAAATAACTTAACTTTTCCTTCGTCTTTCTCGTCTTTGGTCTTTACCATCGCTAAAAAGTTTAGGAACGCATTGTCATTTATATTTGGGTCAATAGATTTCAATGCTGAATCTCTAGCGGCAGAAAGTTTTACCTTCGTTGCTTCAGTAACTGTAGTGATAGCCACTAACTATTCTTCTTCCCATTCAGCGTTATCTTGTGCATCACGCAGTATTTGATCTGCTTCGTCTAATATTTGTTGTTTCTCACTTTCACTTTTTCCCTCAAACATACTTTGGAAAACGTGTTCGTGCTGTTCTGGAGAGAAATCCCCTTTAATCTTTAATATTTTATTAATCGCATCTAACCTAGAGGGCCAATCTTCAACGTGTTCGATAGTCATTCCTGCACCAGTACCGAATTTCATAGGTCTAGTTGCATCTAATGCTTGGTCTAAACGCATATATGCTCTGTGCATACGTTCCGATATACCTTGTTTGGAAAAGAATTTTTCTAGATAAGTCTTAATGCGAGGTTTTCCTAATATATTCTTAGAAGCATTTCTAGAATAGGAATCAGAATACCCTGCCTTTTTAGCAGCGTCTGTGGCATTTCCACCATTTTCCAGATAATTCTCGACAAATCGTTGTTCTCTAGGCTCTAATCCAGTCTTTTTATTTAATTTTGCCACATTTTACCCCAATTTTTGTTAAACTTTCGGCATCGAACTCCTATTATACCACAAAAATGCAAATAATGCAAGAAATATAAATAATGAAATGCGACTATATTAGTCGGTACAAAAACAATCCCCTAAATCTTCATCATTATTTTCGTCATCAAACAAAGAAGGTGTACTTATTATCATTTCTTTTAGTTTTTTGTAAGAAGGTCTATTAATTCTGAATACATTTTTGTTTTCTTCTTCTATTTGTATCCACCAGTCTGCTTTATTTGGGTTTTCTCTGATTATCATTTCTGTATTTTTTTTATTTTTTAAAAAACATAAATCACAATTTCCATGTGGTGTTACTCCATCTACGTTTGGCAACTCTAAATCAAACCAGTAATCGTTCCAAAATTTAGAAATATCTTCTTTAGTATGTTCTGCTTCATACATAGGGACCACAATTTCTATTCTTTTAGTGCTTGATTTTTTTATACTAGCAACCCTTCTAGGTTCATCATATCTAAGTCCTACTATATTGTTATATTGTTTAATTCCTATATTTTTCATAAAGTAATCAAAACTTTTGATTTTTAAAAGGTCGGTACAATATCTGGCCAATGGGTTAGGTAAGAAGTTAATTCCGTTTTTTATTTTGTCCTGGTTTTTTCTTTCTGTTATAAAATATCTATCTCTGGCACTTCTGTAGTCTATTAATTTTTTAAATGGTTCTCCGTTTCGTGAAGCGATTTCAAAATTTACTTCTTTGTATATTATGTCTTCACTTCTTTTTTTACTAAAAGGGGGTGTTTTCTTTGTATCAAATTCTAACCAATATATTTTAACTTTCCAGTTGTCTTCTATTTTCTTTATAAACTCTAAAGTTTTTTCATCTTCTTTTCCTGTATTTGCAAAAATTACATATATATCATCTGGCAATTCATATTCGTATGCCTTTAGTATGTTCCAGAGCATAAACGCAGATGATCTTCCACCAGAAAAAGAAATTTGTGCAGGCCTAGGTATTTTATATGGGTTTTTCATCGAGTGTATTCCCATACTCTTTTCAATCCAGCATCAATAGATATCTTCGGTTCCCACTCTAAAATACGTTTCGCCTTTGATATATCGGCATTAGTACAGTCTATATCGGAAGAATGTCTAGGTTCGGAACGTATAATTGCTTTTTTTCCTATAATTCCTTCCAGCTTTGTAATAATTTCCTTGACACTGACAGGTTCATCCCTGCCTAAATTAAATATTTCGCAGCCAACAGGGATTAATGCCTTTTGTATTCCTTCACATATGTCCTGAACATGGGTATAATCTCTGGATTGTGATCCATCTCCGTACATTACCAGTTCTTTATTGTTGCTGATACACTCAATAAACTTGCTAACACTCATATCAGGTCTGCCTTTTTCTCCATATACAGTGAAAAAACGCAATATAGAGACATCAATCCCATGAAATCGGTGATAAGTAGAGCATACATCTTCTGCCATCTTCTTTGATTCGGCATATACTGACAACATATTGCCTATCTGGTCGTGTTCCATGAAGGGAATCATCTTTGCACCGCTATATATACTCGAAGTGGAGGCTAATACCAATTTAGGTACCGAAAATTTTCGGCAAAATTCTAAACAATTTACCGTAGACATCACATTATTGCGGATATATTTCCCTGGTTCTTCGTTGGAACGCCTTACTCCTGCACTTCCTGCCAAATGAATGACTGCATCTACCTTCATTTTCTCGTTTAACTGTCCCAATTTGTCTATGGAACTGGTTTCCGACAAATCCAACCCCATAAACATAAAATCTCTAGGATTTTTATTACTGTTATCTATGTATTTGACAGCGTTGTTCAGAAAGTGAAGACGTTCCTGTTTGAGAGAGAAATCCGATTCCGTGGACATCGAGTCAATTCCAATAATTCTATGGTTTTCCTTCAACATTTTATTTACAAAGTGTGAACCGATAAAACCAAATGCCCCTGTAACTAGATAATTACTCATCTTCATCCAATCCATGCAGTTGTTGTACCATATCTACAATTCCTGCATAACAAGTAGGGCAGAACGCTACTGATAAAATTCCTATATATCCGTCTATACCGCCCTCTCCATCAATATCAAAGGGACTTTCACAAATGTTGCACGTTCTATTACCGTCATCTTCTTTTATAGGAGTGCCTTTCTCGATTGATTTAAGGTACCTAGGAGGCGATATCTCTTTCAGTTAGATAAGTTGTGCACAAGAGACGTAAAAGGAGACAGAAAACGCCTCTCATGCACTATTTCCCAACATGAAGTACCCATCAAACTATACTATCTTATACACAGTGTCAAGGTTTTGCACCCAATTTAGGGTTAAAAAATACGAAGCAGACCCATGTATTGAACTATATATAGCCCAACCACCCTCGCAGAACCACTAGGGGTGTATTCGTGTTTTGCCATAAATTACACTAAAAGCGAAAACAGCTAAAAACATAGTGATTTACTAGGTTATATAATAAATATACACACACACTTTCGCTTTTTGTTCGCTTGTTCCAGTACACATTTTCGCTTTCTTTTCGTTTGTTCCAGTACATACTTTCGCTTTTTGTTCGTGGCCAAACTTTTAATAACGAGGGTACTAATACCATGATACACACATATGAATAGTATACTACCAGCTAAACATTCTATAAAATACCAGGTTTAAAAACTAACAATATGTAACCATAAAAAAAAGATAAAAAAGTTATTGACATGTATTGTTATATATTGTAATATATTTTTATATTTATTAAGGAGTAGGAACAATGATAAGTAGTAACACAAAAGTTAGAATATATAAAAACTTAAAAACAAGAACTTGGTCAATCAAGATCAAGGTAGATAAAAAAGGATGGCGAAAGATTGCTTCCTTAGATTCTTGTACTATTGCACACGCTAAACCTATCATATCAAGATCAGGAGTAGAAAGAATAAGAAGACGTAAAGAAAGAGAAGTGATCGCTATGATAGAAGGATACTTTCTTTCTGATAATATCGATAATATAAACATACCTACAAAAGAAGTATTTTATAATCCTTATAAAAACTACGACTTCTATTATAAAGACAATACTATATTTGAAGGTTGCAAGATTGCGTTTTTTCCTGATAACTGCTCACACTTTAAAGAAGGAATTTAATTATGAGTTATGATTATGTTGATCAACTAGATAAGTTTACATTACAAAAACTAGGTATTAAAAAGGTGATTCAAGTGGATAATCGCATGGCACGATTGTTATTCCAGAATAGAGGAACTAGAAAAGTTTATCAAGGAACTGCAAACGGTTATATGTTTTACGAATTACATGGCGGTTTAGTTACTGATCTAGGTGGTGATTCTTGGGATAATCTACATCAATTTAAAGATGATCTTAATCTATACGATACTGATAACACTTCTTACAAAATAACTGAGATATAAATGTTAAAACAGAATACAAAAGTTAGAGTATATAAGAATTTACAAACTAGCACCTGGACGATCCAAACTAAGCAAGGTAAGAACTGGAAAAAATATTGTTCTTTAAATTCTTGCACTATCACGAATGCTACTCCGAAAGTTTCTAGATCAGGAGTGGAAAGAGTTAGAAGGCGTAAAAGAAGAACTGTCATAGCTATGATTGAAGGTTATTTTTTAGAAGATCATGTTCTGGAACATAAAAACTGTAAAGAAGTACATTATAATCCATATAAAAATTATGATTTTTATTATAAAGATAATCAAACTTTTCAAGGTTGCGATATTGCGATCTTTCCTACTGATTGTTCACACTTTAAAGAAGGAATTTAATTATGAAATATCCTATCTGGAACAAAATCAATTCATGTATTTATTCAGATAACCAAGGAAAAACAACAGGTAATAAAAGCTACGGAATAAAAGAACATGGCGAGAATGAGATATTGATCGGCACGTCTTCAAAAAATAGCTTTAAATTCTTAGAAACAAAAATAACTTGTAAAAAATTAGAGTCAGGAAAAACAAGCTTTCATTTTTATATAGACAATAAACTTGTAAAGTCTGCAATTCTTGACGAGAAAAACAATATTAATATAAATGAACACTACCAGGAGATCAAATAATGAAAATGTCTACATTAAGAGAACATAACAATTTATTTTTTGCAAAAGGAACGAAACAATTTTTTGGTGATCGTAGTTATAGAATATTAAAAGGAAAGAAAAGCGATCAATTTTATTTTATACAAGAAACAACAGCGTGGAGCGAAAAAGATGTATTTTTTAAGATCAGGCCGATTTTAAACACTAAAAAAGGTAAAAACAAAATTCAGCCACCAATACAAACTTTATACAATTTAAAAAGCGTAAAATCATTTTTAAAAAATTTATAAACCAGGAGATCAAAAAATGAATAAAACAAAAACATATATATTTTATGATACTGGAACACATGGTTATTTAAGAGTTAAAAGAGAAGAATTAAAAAGGTTAAAAATTATAAATGATATATCAGAGTATAGTTTTCATATGCTCGGAAATAATATATTGCTTGAGGAAGATTGTGATCTTGCATTGTTTGTTAGGGCAAAAGATAGAGTAAAAGAAGATTTTAAAATAAAAACCGTAAACAGATCGCCAAAATGGGTCGAAAATTCAGGCCTTGTAGGGAGTAGATTCCAAAATTCAAGAAAGAAAGGAATAATAAACGTATGAAAACAATAGACCAGGAAATTAAAAAAGCAATAGACAACGATCAATTATGTTTAATTGGTATAGCTGGTGATTGTGACGGTGATGTTGTTTTATTTGATCGGAAAAATAAAAAATTAGTAGATACATATTTAATAAGTAGTTTTAAGCTTGATCTTTTATTTTGCGAGGTAACGAACAGGACTATAAATAAATTTTATAATGAATCAAAATACCAGAACGAATTAAAACTATTCCGTTATTATGCAGATAAAATGATCGAGAATGGCATCTTTAATAATAAATGGCAAAATCGTACTACCTGGAAAATGGATTATTACGCAGAATTTTTAGAAAAATACGTTAGTAAGTAGTTTTTAGTATTGTAAATAGTTATATATTGTTATATATTGTTTATTATTTTACTTAATAGGAGATCAAAAAATGAGAAAAACTATGAAGCCAGGAAACTATTACATTGGCGATCCATGCTATGCTTTAAAAAATGAATATATAGACGATTTTATAGATTCCATGACCTATGGTACAACTAGTTTTATCAAAGAGGTAGATGGTAAAACTATTTTTTTTGCTAAAACTTTGTTTGGTGATGGACTTTTTTATGCGAATATTTATAAAAAGAATAATGAATATCTGGAGCATGGCTTCGGAGTAGATTCAGGCACGTTGGGAGCTGTTCCAGTAGAGTTATCGAAGAATTACGAAGATATGCACGAATATGCAAAAGAAAACTTAGTTAAATTTGAATGGGAAAAATCTTTTCCTTGTAAGAGAAAAAATGATGGAATTATAACCATAGGAACAAAAAGTAAGGGTCAAATAGAAATAGATACTGGTGATGGAATGGTAGCAGTATGATTATTAAACTGTATCACTACAAAAAAAGAGGAAAAAAGGTCAGGGAAAGTGTACAACACTTCTACTTCTTTTTTACCAGGAGATGTTATGAAAAAATTTAACGTGGCCAAACAAGCATTAAAAAGAATAATTGCAGATGGTTATTCTGTACACATAATAGAAGAAAAGGATTTCGAAGTAGTCTATAAAGGTAAAAACTTTTTCCGTGCTTGGAACAAAGTGAAAGAATATAAATTTGTTTCGGTAGAAGTATATCGTACTACCAAACAGTACATAGGTTATATGTTTGTAATGTTAAGGAATAATAATGAACCAGGTAATATTTATGAGGCGTATGGTGATTATTTGTCTGATGTTTTATCTAATGAATATGCTTATTTATCTGAAAATGGTAAACCTTTTTACAGACTTTGCCGAATTGCAGATCATTATAAACCATAAGGAGAGTTAAGATGGATTTTAAACAAATGATTAAGGAAAATAATTTGCAGAACGATTTAGATAAGTATAGAAAAGATAATGAAATTACATATAACCTTGAATGTGCAGTAGCTGAATTGATTTTAAATGAAGGCCGTATGGATATGTGGTTAGAGTTAAATTCTAATGGTGATCCGAGTGAAAAGGTAGCTGAATTTTTAGAAAGGGAGGTAAGTAATGGAAGCTAAAGTACAAGAAGAATTTTTAAATTGGTTACATTCTGCACCCAACTGTGAATTTCACTCAATCGAGGGAACTTGGAGTGATGAAGCTACATGTGGGTTTACAGTTGATTTTGCTATCATAAAAGAGGAGGAAGATGATGCCTAAATATTTATGTAGAATGTACGAAGTAGTGGAATATCAATTTAAAGTTGAAGCAAAAGATGAAGATGAGGCTTGGGAAAATGCACATGAACAGCTTAATATTTATGACGGTGATCCTGTAAATTATCACGCTTGTAACTTTGAATTTCCTAACGAAATAGAAGAAATAAAGGAGGAAGTTGATGCCTAGATTTTTAATAACGCAATTTAGTGTAGCAGAATATGGATTTGAAGTGGAAGCAAAAGATGAAGATGAAGCACATCAAAAGGTTGCAGATGACCATGAAGACGTAGAGTTGTTGGAAGATGGCAACCCTATCGCATGGCACGATTGTTATTCCAGAGATAGCACGATTGAAGAAATAAAGGAGGAAGATGATGAGTCTTGAAACTTGGCAAGAGTTAATTCTGGAAAGGTTGTATGAAGAATTTTTAGAGGAAGGTCATTCTGCGGAAGAATCAAAAAAATTAGCTTGGAAAAAATTTAAGGAGGAAGATGATGACTAGATTTTTAATAACACAATTTTCTGTAGCAGAATATGGATTTGAAGTGGAAGAAGTTTGTTTAGTTTTGTTTGACAAGGAATTTATCTTCTAACGAATCTAAATTCTGAACAATGATGAATTGATACAAACCATCAATTCAGAAAACAAGATCGAATAAATATCATATTTTTTAAAATTTGTCAAACTAAAATGGAGGAATGTATATATGAATATCAATAAGAGCATAATTATTAAAAAGAAGGCCCAAGATGTAGTACCTATCAAATCAATGGAGGAACTGGTAGAGAGAGTAGAAAGACTGGAACAAAAAAGGAAAAGAAGTTCTGAATACTTTAGAGATTTTGGAAGGGAATTGAATGTCTTAGAAGCAAAAGTAAATGCCATGCAAGAGTATATTGAAAAAACTACAGGAAAAACACTAAAAGAATTATACTTTGAAGATTTTTAGGAGAGGGTATGGATAACCAGGAACATCAATTTGATATTCTTTTGAAAGAAATGAAATCTATACAGACCAAAAAGAGATCAGACTATGCAAATGAAGATATATTTTCAAATTTTAAATTGTGTGAGATAGGAAATGTTCCAGCATGGATCGGAGTAGCAATTCGTATATCCGACAAATTTAGTCGGTTATTTCAGTTCATTAGAAAAGAAAGTTTGGAAGTGAAAGACGAAACCATAAAAGATACCTTGCTTGATATGGCTATATATGCAATTATATGTATTATTTTATTTGAACAATCTAAGGGAGATATAAATGCCAGAAGAAAAAACAACGAAAAAGAAACTAACATTTAGGCAGAGATTAGCGAAAGCACAGTATGAGATAAGCAAAACCGAACTAAAAAAGGAAGGCCAAAATCCATTTTACAATTCTACCTACTCCACGTTAGACAATTACAATAACGCTGTACAGCCTTCCTTAGAAAAGAACGCCATTTACCAAACCTTTAAATTTTGTAGTATGGAAGGAACAGGAACGATTTTGAAATTGATCGTAGCTGATGCACACTCTGATGAAATGATGGAATCTTGCTTACGATTACCTGAATACAAAAAGGACATTCACAGCTTCGGCTCGGAAATTACATATTCAAAGAGGCTACTTTTATCAGCCTTCTTTAATCTAAGCACAAGTGAAAATGATGATGATGGCAATTCTGCTATGAACACTCCCTCTCAACCCTCTGGTGCATCTTCTTCTAAAAGCAGACCTTCTCCTACCAGGAGAGAGGAAGATGCACAACCCTCTGGTAACTTATGGTTTCCAAAAGATGAACATAATTATCTCAATACGACAATACAAGTTCTTTGTGTTGCGAATGGGATAAGCAAGGAAGAACTTTTAAGTAGAGTAAAAGAGAGGTATAAAACTGCATGGGGCGATCCTATACAGGAATTAGAAGATATCCATAAGATGAAAAAAGATGCAAAGGAAAAATTGAAAGCAGATATTAAGGAAAAATTTGTTGACATTAAAAAAGCAGAGGAAAATCCTGTAATGACAGATAACCAGGAGATTATAGAAGATGACGACATTCCATTTTAATAAACTTAAAGATAAAATTAAAGATCAGAGTTGCAATATAGTAGTCATGGGTGCTGGTTATGTGGGGTGCGAATTGTCAGCAGGGTTATCCTCTGTTGGATTTAAAGTATCAGCATTAGAAACTGATTCCAACAGAATAATGCAATTAAGAGACAAATTTCAAAAAGAAGAATATGAATTAGTAAGGTTTCATGTATCATCTGATCCAACTATGATTAAGTTTGCAGATATTATTATTATTTGTGTACCAACACCATTATCAAAGAGTAGGTTAAAACCAGATATGTCCTTTATAGACAAGGCCATCAAGGACATAAAAGATTACAAAATTAAAAATAAACTAATTATTTTAGAAAGTACCACCTATCCTTTTACTACCCTTGATCGTATTCTGCCTAAACTACAGAAAGGGACTGACATGGAGATAGGAGAGAACTTCTGGTTGGGGTTCTCTCCTGAAAGGATTGATCCAGCCAATACAGAGTATAATATAACTAATACTACTAAGATTGTATCTGGTGTAACTAAAAGATGTAGTGATTTAGTAAGTACACTTTACTCTAATTTGACAAAAGTTCATATAGTTTCTGATACACAAACTGCTGAAATGGTTAAATTGTATGAGAACACTTTTCGTAACGTCAATATTGCTTTAGTTTGTGAATTGGCCCAATATTGCAGAAAAAATGGAATAGATGTTACAGAGGTAGTTGAGTCTGCTGACACAAAAGAATTTGGTTTTATGAAGTTTTTTCCTGGTTTAATAGGAGGGCATTGTCTACCTGTTGATCCTTATTACTTAACCTACCACAGTAAACAGAACAACCACAAATTACATCTAACAGAAACTGCATTGGCAATTCACGAATCTATGCCTAAACACGTTTTGGCAATTATAGAGGAATCTTTGGGGGGTTCTGTGCATGGAAAAAAAATATTATTAGTGGGAGTCTCTTATAAACCGAATGTTTCAGACTATAGGGAAAGTGGTGCTATAGATTTATACAAACTGTTAAAGAAAAAGTCTGCTGTTATAGAGTATCACGATACATATGTTCCAAGAATGGATATTAATTCATCTACATTATATTCAGTTCCCTTTAATGAAGAAACAGTCAGTCGTGCCGATTGTGTAGTTTTGCTCCAGAAACATGATAATTTTGACTCTTTAGAAGATTTATATATTGATGCTAAAGTCATAGTAGACTTATCTAATGCGTATCCCAAAACAGAATTTTATTTTCCTACAAAAAGTAATTATACATGGAAAATCCCTTCGCCAAATCGAAAGATATTTACTCTATGAATAGTTAGGAAAGGTTGATGAAAGTAGCACACCAAAAACTTATCAGAGATAAAATGCAAAAAGAAGACTCTTTGAATCTCTTTGGGGAGTGGTGGAAAGAAGTGGATACAGATATTAAAAAATCATCTATAAAACAAATTGATTACAGGACAGCAAACAGTTTAATAGAAAAATATGAATGGTTGGGGTGTATGCCAGCTATGGTTAAATACTGTTTCGGTATTTATTTTGAAGGACATTTAGGAGGGGCAGTGGTTTACAGTACCGAGTATATTGAAAATCTTGGACATTGGGACAAATATGATTTTACTGGAAAGATAATTTTACTTTCAAGAGGTGCTTGTGTTCATTGGTCGCATCCTCATAGTGCAAGTAAACTCATTACAACTTCAATGAAACTACTACCTAAGAAATATAAAATTGTAACTGCAACTGTTGATGAACACGCAGGAGAAATAGGTACTATCTATCAGGCGTGTAATTTTGACTATATAGGATCAATGCGTGAGAACAATCCCAAAGTAAACAGCAGAAAGAATGACCGATTTGGAGTAAAAATAAATGGGAAACTTTATGGTGCTAGGTCAATTAGACAAAAAATAGGATCACAAAAAAAAGAAGATATTTTGAAGTGTTTCCCTGACGCTGAGTTTATTCCTCAAGCTAGTAAAAAAAGATATTTTTATTTTTTAGGAAGTAGGAGTGAGAAAAAGTACCATAGAAAACAAATAGAAAATCAAATAAAACCCTATCCAAAAAGGATTAGTACAATATGAATAGTGATGATTTTGCTAGTTACATTAAAAAAGCAAGAAAACATAACAATTATTACTCTGGTTGTTGTCCTAGTCATAACGATAAACGCCCATCACTTATATGGTTTGATAGCCCAAGAGGAAACTATATCGTACTAAAATGCCAAAGTAACAAAGGCTGTGATACCAAAACCATACTTACGTCTTTAGGATTACAAAATGCAGACTTACAATTATACCAATCAAATAGGACAGGTAATAGGGGTCAAAGTAAGAGAGGATTTGCCAAATCAACCCAAAAAGATTTATTGGAAAAAATCGTTGATAAAGGCAGTTCCCTATAGACTGCACGAACTAGCAAAGTCCAAAAAGAACTATTGTTTTCTCTTGGAAGGTGAGAAATGTGTAGATAAATTTGTAACCTTTACGAATGGCAAATATCCTGTAACTTCTATGCCGAATGGGGCCAATGTAGATCACACAGCGTTACGTTGGTTTGTGCAATTAAAAATTAAAAAAGTAATTATTATTCCAGATAATGATGTGAGTGGTGAAAATTTTGCAAAGGAATTAAGTATCGAACTTTTAAAGATGGACATACAAAGCAAAATAATAAAGTTAAAAGGTCTTTATCCTGGTGAAGATTTTGTAGAGTGGGTAGATGTGCATAGGAAGACATTACCATTGTTAATGGGACACGTTAAAAATGCACCTATAATACAAATGCCTAGTCAAAAGTTAATGAAAATGTCGGAAGTTGAGGCCGAAGATGTAAGTTGGATATGGAAGAACAGAATACCAAAGGGGTTTTTAAGTGTGATATTCGGTATGCCTGGTACTATGAAATCGTATCTAACTATTTCTATGGCAGTATCAGGTTCTATAGGAAAAGGATTGCCATTACAAGAAGAATTTGAACCTTTTAACACTTTATTTTTATTAGGAGAAGATTCAGCAAGAGGGGTATTATTAGATAGGTTAAACAAATTTTCAGAAAAAAACTTAAATCGTATTTTTGCGTATGATGATGGAATTAGTTTTGATTCAAATGGTTTGAAAGAAATAAGGAAGATGATTGTTGAAAACAATATCAAGATGTGTGTAGTCGATCCTCTAAATGCGTTTTTTCCTGGTTATGCAAATACTTCTAGTGATAATGAAATCAGGGAAATATTGTCAGAACTTATATTAACTTGTAGGGAGAGAGATTGTGCTTTGGTTGCAATTTCTCATATGAACAAGGGGCAAATGCCAGAGACTATTTATAGACTTTCTGGTTCTAGTGGTATCCCTGCATTATGCCGATCTATTTACCTGGTAGGAAAAGTGAGAGAAGAATTAACAGGAAAGGGGGTTTACGACAGGTCTTTTCTCGTACACGTTAAAAGCAATTTATCTATGCTTACGCCTACGATTGAATTTAAAGTAAGACAAGATGGAAGTTTTGAATGGTTAGAACAATCAAGTTATGATGAATCAGACATATTAAAAGGAATATCTTAAATGAATGAAGAACAGATTGTAACAGAAGAAATAGATAGAATGTTAAGCGTTTCGGATATAGCAGAGTTGATGAACTACTCTATGAATACTGTGAGGCAGTTAGTCAAGTCTGGAGCATTTTCTAGGGTACATAGAGCAGATTTAGGACAAGGAAGAAAAGGACACATACGAATATACGAATCCGATTTTTTAGAATGGAGAGAAAAGACAACGGAAGATAGTTATGAAGAATAGAACGAGGAGTGCAATAGGAAGGGCTAATAAACGCAGAGGCCAACAGGGTAACAAGTGGTTTAAGGATTTCCTATCTGCACTATATAAGGATCACCGAGTATTTAACGTACACTCCGCTAGTGGTGATCCTTACAAGGCCGATTTGATGTTGGCTAAACAAGCGTTGGGATTTCAAGTAAAGAGAATGAAAGAGTTTCCAGCTTCTATTAAAAATGGGTTAAGTGATGATGGTTTAGGTTTGTTTGTAGAAGATTCAGGTGAAGCTATTGCTTTAATACGAATCAATATAAAGGAAACATAATGTCTACTGAGTCCATAGTTGTAGAAATTGATAGATTAATGTATTATTTATCTCAAGGTTATCATGTAAAGGAAAAGTTAAAAGATAATAAGTTTTTGGTAGAAAAAGTAGTTTACTGTTGTGAAGGGGAGGATTGTAGTGCATTATCAGGGAGTTTTTTGACTCCTCCTTCTCTCTGATAATGTGAGTCAGGGCATACCCTTTTTGTGGTTGGGGGTATGCCCTTTTTGTTTAGAAAATCAAATTGATTTGCGTTAGGTTTATTATCTAGGAGTTGCTCAAGAATACTCTTTGCCACCATAGAACAGCAAACTCCTATTTAAAATATCTATCTGTTGAACATTGAACATTCCCTTATCTCCTACATGAATAATTGAAAATCCATGTTGCCAGTTAGGAACTCCCTTTATGTATTCTGGATTTAGGGAGCAAAGACAGGCATTTTCAAAGGAGGCGTATGTTCCTCCTCTTAAAGTTACAGAATACCTACCTATTCTATGCGTGTGTCCAGTAATTGTGGAACAACCATTACCCTCCCACTCTGCCTTTGCACTAAAAGCACTATGCTTGCGTACAACTCGGCCATGGGTACAAAAGAGCTTTCCGAGCCATACACCATCGCCATACTCTAGATACTTTACGCCTAATTCATCTAGTCCATACAAGGTAGCGAAGGATAATTTGCTTACTTGTATTCCTCTATCCTGTCCCAGTCTATGGATAGCTTCATTCTTCCATATCCATTTCCTAGTTCTATCTTCATGGTTTCCGCCTATATAGGTAATCTTGGGTGTTATCTTTTGCAGTTCCTTGATAAACTTTTCTAGTTCCTCTATCTCAAGGTCTATAGACGAAGGGCTAAATGGTTTCTTATCAAACGTGCTAATGGGATAGCAGTCTACTATATCTCCATTTAAGATTATCTCGTCTATCTTCACCTCTTTCTTTTTGAGGAAAGATAAGACTAGGTTCACTACTTTCTTGTCATGGTATGGAATATGTAAATCATTAAGTACGCAATAAGTAGTAATAAGATATCTCCACTATTTGTTGGCATCTTTTACACATACAGAATCAAAGGTAGTATTGTGTGCGAAGATTTCTTTTAACGTAGGTTTGGTATCTTTATCACTCCAGGTAATAGGTTTAAACACTTCGCAACTCACATCAGTTCTTGCGTTTGTACTTTTTAGCGTGGAGCAACCTATCACGCCACTTAAGACGATTAAGAGCATCCCTAGCACGAAGCCCTTTATTAGCCTTCTCCAAGTTTTCGATTTCAATCTTGGCATGAACTGAGTCAGCAATCCTGTCATTTTCCTTTTTCCTCCAGTACCACTGTAAAAACGTAGAGCCAACACTTTTGAGGAGGGCGGATACAATCGACCACATGATTATTGATCATCAAGATTCTTAGCTTTCCCAAAGTTGAATGAAAGCGTATTAATAATTTTAGATATCATACTGAGAAATTCATTGTCAGCTTTAGAAGGTGTTATCGAAGCTATAATACTTGCACCAGAGATAATCATAGTTATCGCATGAAGTACGTCTGGTAGCTTTGATATATACTCAATTATAAACATTTGTTACTCCCTTAGTTTGAATTACACCATACATTCTAAACACACACTTTCGTCATGTTTAGCAAATAAATCTAGTTGTTCGTAAGAAATATTGGCTTTGGCCTCTTTTACTTTTCTCCTGGCATTTTTCCAAAATTCGTATTGTCCTGTTCTTTCAGTTGCTTCTACTCCAGATTTTTTCATTTCTAAGAAAAATTCCTCCCTGTCCTCTAAAAAATCCTGTTTCCCATGATTTAAGTGAATAGAATATCCTATGGTTTCCTCTGCTTCTTTAGCTTGTTGCCATAAATCAGGTCTTTGACAAAAAACAATGTACCAGTGTTGCCAACCAGCCTTTAAACATCCTACACAGTTAGCGTGTACGAAATGTTTATAAACCATAGGAGGCTCTATTCCTATTTCTTTGGTGCTTTTTATGGTTCTTTCCCAACTTATTAAAGGAAATTCAGTCTTATATCCGTCAATTCCCATAATCTGTGCCCTTCTTTGAGCACGTTTTTGTTCTTTTTCAGAGGAATCAAACCCATATATGTATGTAAATTCTTTTTTCTTGTCGTTCTCTTTGACCCAGTGCATAAATGGTTTTGTTTTCAACTCTTTAGTGCAATTTTTCTTTCCATTTCCTCTGTATTCCCACGCCTTTAATTCTACACATATATCTATGGGAGTGGTTTCTTCCCATGTTTTGTGGTTTGCATAAGTAATAGGCAACCCTAAATAGAAAGCTACTTCTTCCTTAAACCTTTTTATATCTCGATCTTCTACCATAGAACTTATATTGTTATTTAATAAGATAACCTTATCTTTTCCATGCTTCCTTACTGCTTCTATGGCACACAGGGCTGAACTATGTCCACCTGAGTAACATATAACATACATTTATCACTCCCTTACGAGTAGGCACGATCTAACCACCCTTTCAAAAAAGGCTTCAATTCTGGCCTACCTGCCACAAGTGCTCGATAGAAACCAGCCGCCTCACTTCTGAAAGGAAAGATGATTTTGTGTCCGTTACTTAATAGTAATCTTTTCGTATGTTCACCTATGATTCCATCTACATCTAACTCATCCCCACAAGCTAGTAATGCTCGTTGCAAACATTTATGTGCATTTCTAGGACCAATATTTACAGCGAGGATAAATACCCTGATAGCGATTTCACTGTAGTCTCCATCTACCATAGTAGCCATCTTGTCGTACTTGTACTTCTCCCACCAGTCTGTTCGATATATCTCTTTCGCTTGTTTCTTAGTGAGAGCTTTTATATTTATGTGTGGATAGGAACGCTTAGAAATACCGTACTTTGTTTCTCCACCAGGGTCTAACTCATCCAGTACATAACCACCCTCGAATATCATTAACCTTTTAAAAGCCGAATCGAATTTTGAGTTCTTCTCCATTCCCATCTTTCTTAAGCAAGGGCAGAATTTTTTCTCGTATACATTTCTGATCCACTTTAATAACGATCTCATCTGAAAACCTTATACCTGTACCCATGGTGTTGTAACCTATTGCATAAGCTTCACAAACCATAGGCATAAAACAATTAGACATATTTTTAGGCATAACAAATCGAATTACTTCTTTTTTTTCCTTGGTCGGAGTGGCACCAAGCATAAAGAAAATACTCAATACCAGAATTATTGCAGTCTTGTAAATCATATAACCCTCTCTATAGGGTTGTCAATAGTTTATCTTTGTTGAAACCTTTTCCTTGCTTCTGATGCTCTTTGTTTTAGAGGTATACTACCTAATCCAAGTGCTCCCCTAACATCTTTCGTTTTCTGCTCTCTTTCCTGTATCATTCTTCCACTTCCAGGTTGTGGTTGTTCTTGTTGTTTTTCAGGTTGAATCAGATTAATTATCATCATCCCTTTTTCGTAAGTATAGGGATCGCCTTTTCTTGCAAGAGCAGCTAAAGCGGAAGCATATCGAACAAGTTTTTCTCTAGGCATTTTAGCGTTAATCATAACATTTTTTAAAAATCTTGCACCTAAACCAGGTTTCTTTGTAAAGTCGGCAATTACTTCTGGTATTCTGGCAGCAGCAGTAGCAGCACCAGCAGTTAAGAGTCCACCTAGAGAGGAAGTTGCTATAGAACCACCTATAATACCTGTTATTACAGCCTCTCCACCTTTCGCTAATCTTTGTCTTATAACTAAACTACCTGGACCAAACCCTCCTTTAGGTGCTTGTTCCGCAGTCCATTCAAGGAATTTTTTCATTTGCTTGACTCTTTTTTCTCCACCCAAACCTTCGACAAACAATTTTCCACCTGAAGATTTGTAAACCTTACTTGCTGGATTTGTTAGATCATTGAAGTCTTCAATAAATCCCTTTAAATTAAATACTTTTGCCGCATCGGCAAAATCTTCCGTTCCTTTATATGCTTTCAATAACATATCGTGATACGTTGAAGCAGCTTGTTCTGCCTTATACATTTGATTTGCTGCCTTTAATGTACGAGCACCAGAAGAAAGTTGTAACTTATATTTTGTTCTGGCAAGTAGCCCTGCTACTCCTGATCTTTCTATGGAGTGTTTGCCTTTTATTCCAGCAGCTCCTGTTTCCATAGCCTTCAGAGTACGTTTTCTAATAACATCGTCAGGGTTTACATTTTGGTATGCGTAGTTTAAATCATGTTGCACAGCTTTGTGGTATTGACCCAGTGAACCTGCTTTAATTTTACCCAATGCTTCACTAGGAAGTTCCCCTCGGTATGCCATTCTTCTAGCATGAGCCATAATTGCACCAATGCCCTGCAACATTACTCTAGCTTCTTTAAAACTTAAAGATTCTCCACGCTGAACTAATCCTTGAAATGTATCTAATTGTTTTATTAAAATGTCTGGAACTGGACCCATACCTTCCAATTTTTTCCAATCTTTTTTAACAGCATTTATGAATTTAGAACTTTCTTGGAAAGCAGAGACAGGAACTTCTATATCGCCATACGTCTTATCAAAATGGTCATACAAATCTTGGGAGTTCATAGATTTTTTATTTCTTCTCATAATTCTTTGTATAAAACCCTGTTGCTGTGTCCATTTAATTATGTTTTTATTGTATTCGTTAAAAAATCTAACGATTTTTCTACCAGTATAATCGGCTCTAGCCTTCTTAAATAGTATTGGTTTTGCAGCCCATTTTATTCCCCTATACCCTCCACCTAATAATTTAAACGCTGCTGGAGATACGCCAGCAAACCATGCAGCCGATTCGCTAGGTCTAAAAACTCCGACTGCCTGTCCTGTTTTTTCCACTAAAAGTGCATTTGCACCCATACCAACAACCCTTAAAATACTTTTAATTACTCTTTCAGCTTTTGATAGTTTACCCACTCCTGGTATTCTCTGCGAAGTCTGTTCCCACTTATTTAGTATCCTTTGCACTTTCTCAGTAATTTTACCAGATACATAAACATCCGCACCTAATTTAGCCACCTGCGATTCTACTGGTCCCTCCTCAAAAGGTTTCAACGCACTCCAGATAGTGTCTTGGATTCTTTTTTGTGTGGCCTTGAGTTTACCCCAAGGAGTTAAAGCATCGTCTTTTTCTTCGGATCGGTCTATTAAATAACTAATTTGTTCTCTTGTAGGTTTTTCTGGTAATTTATAATTATATACATTTCCACTTGGTCTACCTATTTCTACCTTATAAAATTGTCCAGGATATTCTCCCTCACCCTTACCTTCCTCAAGTTTATCACCTATAGCTATTCTTGTTCTCACATTTGTCTGACCAGTCTTGTAAAAGATTCCAGAAGCAGCTTTTCTTCTTCCTCCTCCTACGGAATAAGTAAGGTTTGGAATGATACCTTCGCCTGTTGGGTCAGTAGATTTTGATAACTCAAATTCTCTCCTTCGATCTTCTACATCCACTTCTTCTTGCGTATAATCTATATCAAATTCTGTAGATGGATCGGAAGATTCGGCTAGAAACTTTTCCTCCTCCATCTGTTTTACAGAGGGAAAAATATTTTTCTCTAATTCTTCAACTTCTGGTCTATCAGTTTCAACGCCTTTTGGTTTAGGTTCTGGCCCAGTTAAAACCTCTGGAGGTATGTATACAACCATTATTGTTTACCTCCATATTGAAAAATGAAAGGTTTACCATCAGCACCTATCCCAATTAACGCATTTTTATTTTTTTTGATATTTTTCTTTAACATATCAAATGTTTTTTTGTTGACGCCAATATTTTTGCTTCCGTACCTATCTCGAACTTCTTTAGATATTCCCAATATTTGACTGAAAACATTCCCCTTATTTTTCTGCATTGATTTAGGATCACCTAGCAATCGGATCAATTTTGGCAACACTTCTTGGGAACGCTGTGCCTGTTCAATTCTTGACTTAGAATATTTTCCAATAAACTGTTGCCTTAAAACTTTCTGATCTGCTAGATACATTCCTACTAAATGTTTTCTTATTACTTCTATCTTCGCACCCATCTCACTCATACTCATCAATTTATTTCCTAAAATTGATTCCATATCTTTTAAATATCTTTTCTGAGATGCTTCCCCTGCCGATCTTTCTCCACCTTTTAAATTTTTAGTTCTATCGGTCATAAATTTTGCATATTCTCTATTCCATGACTTAATAGATTGGTCAAAAGTATCCGCTTTAGGGTCCCTTAAATTTTCATAAACTATTCCACCAATTTTACTCTTAAACCAATTAGCTATACCAGGAAGACCCACGAAACGAGGTCTTGCTTGGGATGTTAAGGATCGAAAAGCTCCTTGAGTATATATGGGTTGCTTTTTCAACTTAGCTCTTATTGCATTAGTTCGTTTTTGTACACTTAATTTGTCAGGAGGTGTTTTAGACCCTATGTTCATATCTTCTGGTATTGGAATAGTAACTTTTCCCTTGTCATATAAGTTTCTCTGTGCACGACCAATAGGTAAAATATCTACTTTTGGATTAGTTGGGTCTGTCATATCAACTCTATAGAATTGGTTATTCGCTTCGTTTAAGACATACTTGATAGGACTTTTGCCATATTTATTGTAATAATATCTTTTTGATGCTTCTTTAAAGGTTAAACCTTCACTCTTTGCAAATTGATTTATTTCTGTTGTGTCTTTATTAATTATCTGTTTCTTAAATCGGTCTAGGGTTACATCTGTCAAAGCAGTATATTTGGCAACCTCTTTTGCTGCTGAATGTTTTTTTTCTAATTTTAAAGCATATCTA
>VTLG01007592.1_pt1 | contig 41935 bp, 47 predicted proteins | sample 4694571 | NCBI WGS metagenome assembly VTLG01 (sample SAMN12604809, study PRJNA352737) | marine metagenome | biome: ENVO:00000447; feature: ENVO:00000209|ENVO:00000569|ENVO:01000036; material: ENVO:00002151; isolation source: viral sequences binned using virsorter ...
CACGCAGGAGAGTATTCCAAGAACTTTCAAGGTGCTTTCTTTTTGCGACATCATCCAATCCGACAACGCCAAACGTTCGTTCCTCATCTAATAACGGTAGAATGTCATCTGTCCACTGCTGGACCCCCGCTTTTTTTATTTTGATGTTGTCGTGCGTTTGTTTGACGAGATACCCCGGTATGCGCGCAATATCCGCACCGTACTTGTTTGCTGTTTTGCGCAGGCGTTCGTTTGCGTTCTCCATTGCTTCCGCAATGATGCGGGCCGTATCGTTGCCAGTGCTTCCTGGCTCATAGCTTTCGCGCATTAACAATTCGCCATTTTGCTGTTTGCGTAGAAAGCTAATGGCCTGCCCTCTGTCTAAACCCTGCGCTTCAATGTCTCGAAGAAACACACTGTATGTGTCGCGCTCTAACGCACGAAAGCTGCGTTCTATAGATGTCTTGTACGGACTGTTGCCATATTCCCCAGCTAGAATGCTTTCCAAATAACGCGGAATATCTTCATCTGGTATCTCTTTCAGCTTTTGAATGAAACGCATACGCGTCTTATAGTTTAAGGCACGCATTCTTTTTTCATTGTGCGCTGATCGTATTTCCTCGTTTAAGCGCTTTTCAATTGCTGCCTGCAATCGCTCATTAATGTCAGGGACTTTTTTGTCGTATAAACCTTCGTAAATATCAAAGACCTCAATTAGCAACTCTTTGGCCGTTTTCTTACTGAGGTGCGGTGCAGCCTCTTGCACTGTCGCTATGCACTTATCGATTGTCATCGGCCCATCCCGCCCAAGATACAAGAAACAGCTTGCCGCCATCCATTCGACGTTTGATTTGCTTCTGCAATCATTGTGTCTGCTTCGACCATTTGTCTTTCGCTAATTTCTATCGCTTCACCCAACAACGGATCGTTAGCGTTTTCGACTTTCAAGCGCTCAACTTCTTCTAACGAATCATCAATTTCACGCTGCGCTGCTGCTTCATCATATTGTTCAACAAGCGTTGGCTCTGTCTCATCGACGCGCTGTTGGCTTTCGCGCTCTTGTAGATCAAATATTCGGTTTTCTGGCGCGTGCGCCAAACGCACTTGCTCAAGCCCGTATTCAATATCGGGAACAATGCGTGGTGCAGACGCTGGGTTAAACGGTGCGTTCTCCCCCACAGCATCCGTTTTAACTCCTGGCAACTCCATTGGGAGATCAATGTCGCCAGCATTTTTTGCGACAAGGTCCGCTGAACGTTTGTTGCTGGCATCTATAATAAAAAATTCATCACCGATTTTAACAACAGCCGCTTCCTTTAAAGCACCTTCTTTCCGCAAGCGTGTGCGTGCTTTGTTTGCACGGCGTTTGTCCGTAAAGGTTAAATAACCCCCGTCTGGCGAACGCGCAAAAATGTTGGTTGGAATGTTAATATCAACTTCATAACCATCATCAACCTTACGAACAGTTGCCTCAAAACCTTCTTTGCGTAACGCGTCTGCAAATTTTTGCGCCCGCGCTTGCCTCTTAATAGGCGTGTCACTTGCAACTACGGGAAACCCTGGCTGCGGTTCGCCAGCGTTTAAATGTTTCGGTAGAACACGCGGTCCCGTATCTTCCTGACCAGAGCGCAACACTGCGTCCATGTCCAACGGATCGCGCGCATCAAGAACACGCCCAACCGCTGTACTTGTTTCAATACTGTCACGCAGAATGTAGTCAATGCCTTTAACACTTCGACCTCCTGAGAGTTGTCCTAACGCAGCATTAAAACTTGCCGCACGGGCTTCCTCACCCGCATGGTCAATTGATTGCATGACCGTTCGTGTGGTTTGCGACGGCGCTATTTTATCTTTGAAGTAACCACCAACACCGTGTATTCCGCCACCTAGAACAGCGCCAAACGCTAGGTTGGCAAAAGTATCATACAGGTCATAGTCAGCTTGCCGGTCAGCCGTTGTTGCTAAAACTAACGGCTCTACGAGCGCCGTTGCGACGACACCTTCACCGGCACCTGTACCGGCGCGCACACCAAATCTGCTCGCTGTTGTCGTTTGCCGCGCCAACATACCAGCGTATCGCGCTGGGCCTATTAGTGGTACAAAACCAGCAGCAAGGTTTAACGGATCAAACAGACTTGCAGCGAACCCTGCGCCAAGATTTGCTGCGCCCGCAGCAAAACCGTTCTTGCCCATCGACATAACGGTTTGACGCGCAAGTTCCTCTTGCTTCATCTCAATAATCATATTGAGACTTTCCTGTGTCTCACCAAACTCTGGCTTCAAGACATCAGTTAATTCAAGCGAGTCAATTTGCTCTTGTTGTTCATCCAGCGACAAAATTGGATAGTTATCTGGGTTTTCTTCCAGACGCCGTTTTACTTTGTCCTCTTTATTTATAATGAATACCGCGTCACCAAGGCCACGGGCTTCATTCAATTCCGACGACGTTAGCGCTGAGATAAACGGGTTTGTTTCCCAAGCATCGCGAAACGCTGCACCAGAGGTTGTGCTAATATCAAACTGCGCGTCAATTGGCCTGATGCGGTCAGAGAGTGGTGAAGGAAATCGTTGAGGCATTATCTACCGCTCGTAGCACCGCGCCCGCCACGACTTCTGCGCGCTTCTATTGTTCTTTCATTAATTCTTTTTGCCTCATCGAGCGTGACGCTAAGTGGACGCCCTGCAGTATCAAAAACTTTATTTCCACCAACATGCAATTCAGCAGCGCTGCCGTCCGACGTTAGCTGCCACAGCCCGTCTTGCTGCACTAATTCAAACATAATTTGTTGTTTTTCGTCGTCCGTTAGCCCTGACGGGTAACCACCACGCGGTGCGTTATTTTCGTGAAAAACAAAATTAGGATTTTCCGCAAACCAGTTACGCAGCCCTGCTTCAACCTGCTGCGTATCTTGAGCGCTGTAATCTTGCTTAGTAACAATACCCCGCAGCTTGCCAAAATTAACAACGTCATATTGGTCGCTAACAACTTGCTCGTAAGCTAGATCAATTGCATTAGACATACTTTCGTTCTGGTACTTTATTAAGTCTATAGCTATGGAACCAACGGCATCAGTAATTGCACTAGACATCGACAACCCAACAACGTCTGCGGCTTGTGCTAACTTGTGTACTTTTCTTACAACCTGTTTTTTAAAATCGTTTTCTTTGAAATTACGCAACAGGTCTTTTAAAAGATTAAAACCACCGTTGCGGTCAACTGTTATCATGCGCTCACGCAGACCGTCGTCGTCTACGACCATTAACTGCTTTACAATTTTAGGAAGCTTTTTTTCTCTTTGAAGCTCGGACATTGCATTGGGCCAATCCCCGCCCATTGTTTGACGAAGCATTTTTATTCTGTCTGCCGCATCAGCAGCACTTGTTGTGTGGCTGGTAAAATAAGCCACTTCGTTTTGCGCCATAGCGTTCGAAAAAATTCGTCTATTACCGACTTCAGTTCCTATGTCCGAATGATATTGCCGCAAAATTGCCGCATGGTTTTCATAAGCTGCTGCTGCTGCGTCAGGGTCGCCACTTGCTAATGCTTTGCTAAAATCATTGTAAGATTCACGCACAGCGTCATTGTGCATAATTGCCTGACCAACAGGGTCTTTTTGCCGTGCATTGCTAACAAGTTTTAAAGCTTCATTATGACGTTTTTCTTGCCTTAAATTTTGCTCCCTCATTTCTGGCGTTTGATCTGCATCTGCCGCTTGCTCTTGCGTATCTCTGCTAACCACTCCTATTGCACCGCGCGAAAGCGTTGGCAGTACCTGTTCCATTTCCGAAAAGCTTTTAGCGTCATCAATAAGTCGAAGCACGTTTGCTTGATTGCCCCTGTCACTTAAATTTTCCTCAACGCCTGATAAGCTTAAAATTTTCTCTTGCTCTGGCGTTAAAGACGCACCGGGTGACAATCTTCTGTATGCGGTTAGGGCATCTTTAACTTTTTCAACATACGCTTTTTCCTTTTTATTAATTTGCACCTCAATCAGCGCATCCATTTTTTTATTTTGCGCAGCATTTTGCGCTTGAAGGTTAATCGCTTCTCCTCGATCCACAAATGCTTCATTCACATAAGTCTGCCGCATTTTAACAAGCGAAGACACACTCATGCCTTGCAGCTTTAGCGTGTCGCTATAAAAATTAGCAGTGTCTTGCACTAACGCATTAAACTTTTGTGCTTGATCTTCATCGGAAATATTTGCCGCAATCATTTCTGGCGAAACAATTTCTTGCATCTTTGACGTAAATGGCCCGCCGTCTCGCACAATTTCTAAAACAGTTTTAACTTCATCCGTATATTTTTTCTCCGCCGCCGCTGCTTTTGTTTTTTCCGCCCTTTGTGTGCGCTCCAGTAATGTGTCTGCGCGCTGCTGCCATTTTCCGCGCTGCTGGCCGGTTAAATTTGGGAGGTATTCACCGCCTTTTAATTTCTCTAAAAAATCTTTTGCATCCCCCTGCATGTCAAACGACGCACGCGCGTTGTCTGCGTTCTGTAAATATTTTTGATACGTGCGCGCGCCTGTGTCAGCAGCAATGACACGGTTCGCAACCGCTTCTTCAATTGACTGAAGCGCATCATCTGCGCGCTGTTGGTATTGTACATCGCCATCAGTCGATTGCGCTGACGAGGCTAATCCGGCCATACGTGTAACTAGGTTTGCCTCAAGCTTTTGACGGCCTCTAGTTATACCATCCTTTTGAACAGCAACCTTCCCGCTTATAAAGCTACGTTGCATATCCTTTTTAAAACGCGCTGCTGCGTTCGCAGATAGCCCTGCGCCAGACTCCTCTAAGATTGCATTTGCCCGGTCATCATACGCAGCCATTGCAGCCATCGGGTCCATCGTCTGCAGTTCTGCTTGCAAGTCATTTAGCTTTAAAGATGCATTTAGAGTTGCTTGACCAACTGCGTCATCTTCGGCGGCTTGCGTAATCTTGTCCGCAATTAAACCAATCTGCTTACCCGTTTCAGCGAGTGCTTGCGCACCAAAATCACGGAATGGAATTGCACTTGCGCGTGCAATTCCCGACGTACTAACAGCACCACTTCGGGAAGTATATGTGGGAATTTTTGCCATTTAAAAACCACCGCCCGGTAAACCACTTAGACGTATTTGTTGAGACTGAGAAAGTCCCGATAACGACCCTGGCCTAAACGGCGCGTTTACGGAGCTACCTGACAGTGACAACCTATTAGCCGTGCGCGCAGCGCCAGTAAGAACGGTGCCCACCGCAGCCGTTCTACCCGCGCTTGCTGCAGACGATGCTTGCGACAACAAACCTTGTGCGTTGTTTCGATCAAGCGTTGATTGAATTCGCTGTGCATTTGTTTGTACCTGACCTTGATGCAGCCGATTTAGTCGGTCTAATTCAAATTCGGCTGCTGTGTCGCCCAACACTTCTAGTGTGCTGTCTTGGTTAATCACAACACCCGAAGCAGCAAAACCAGTGGATTGTTTTGACAGCGCAATACGACGTTGCCGGTCTATTGTGTCGGCATCGGCTTCAGCCGCTTGCCGCGCCAAGATCGCGTTATTTTCTGCAACGCGCGCGTTAAATTCTGCTACTTGTGATTGCTGTTTGAGGGCTGCCTCTTGCGCCTCACCTTGACGCATCGCTGAAAACGCCTGCACACCAAATGATAAAGCACTTAGCCCCACACCTATTCCAGCAAGCTGCGTTGCTGTAAGCCCTAAAGTAGCCGGTTCACACATTTGTTTACCCTGAGTGCGTTACGAGACGCGTAACAATTGACGTTAACTCAAACGGAAGTGGTTGAGCGGTTCGAACGACGACTTGACCGTCCGTTTCCCAGCTACCGTGAAACTGGACAGTTTTGTCTCCACTAAACAATGCTGGTGAAATATCCATTGGCGTTGAGCCTTCACGAAACTGCACGATGTCAAAATTCGCATTGGCCCACTTGCCCGCGATTGTTGGCGCAAACTCTGCCCCCAACGTGTCTAAAAAACGAAAGGTCACTTCAAACACACGTTTCGTTCGCCCTTGCGCGCTTCCGTCATCACCGCCTTGCTCTGGACGTAACGTTGTTACAACTGAGGTGTAGGGAAGTCCGACTGTTGCACGCGTTACCGTTGGAGATACGGACGAAACCGCACCACTGCTAACTGCGCGATTTGAATGAACAGAACCATCACCAAGTATTGAAACAGTTTCGGATTCAAGATGGTCAAGCCCGCTCAAGCTGCTGGCGGCTGTGCCGTCATATGTAAGACTACTATCAACAAAAACAGAGCCAACTTTTGTACTCCCGCGAAACGTATCAAACTTTGGTGTCATCACTTCAACGTAACGACGCGTCACACCATTGACGGTTCTCTGCACCACCATCCACAATTCATCCTCGTTGGTGCCGGGGATACTTATTACCGTTTCAACTTTTGAATCTTGTCGAAGGAATTGCGTTGACGCACTAGATGCATCTGTCAGCGTTATGATTGCACCAATTTCGGCTTGGGCTATGCTGGCGGCTAGACTAATCGTATTGCTATCTACAACGACAACATAAAACGTCTGTCCATCAGTCAGCCCACCAACGACCTCACCGCCCGCCGCATCATAAACTACGGCATCACCTGTGGTGTAACCGTGACTGCTAATTGTAATTCGATTACTGCCAACAGAACTTGCGCTATTAAAACTTTTGGAAATGTTTCCGCCAATTACATGCTCATGCCATGCAACAACCTCTTGGTCGCGCAAAAAAGTTAACCCAGCCAGCACGCCATCGTTGCGTACGGCCCAAATTACTGAGTCCGGTTCCTGCTGATATGTCATTTCAACAAGACCGTCGCCGGTAACATTTTCACTTAAAATTGTAAGGTCTGGGGAAACAAAGCTGTCAGACGCAAAGTCAAACGCCAACTCACGCAGCTTGCGCTGGTGAAACTGAATAAACAGAACGCGGTCATCAATTCTAATTGGCCGGGTTGTGTGAACACCACGCGTCGATTGCCGAAGAACGCGAACGTTGGTTGGTGTTACAGCTTCCTCGTTGCCGCTTGAACCAAACGTAAATTCACCACCCGCCGTTCCAACAGCTAATGTTCGACCAGGCGATAGCCAATGAATAGCGTTCACTTTGTCAGTTGCAATCGTGACGGTAATGGCACCGTCATCTAATGCACTGGGTGCAAAGTTCTCAAAGTCGCCAGACCTACTTGCAAAGATAGTTTGCGGTTGATCTGTTGTCCCAGCAAAAAACAAACGCTGTTCAAAAAATGATACTGCGCGAGGGAACCCGGTTGTTGAACTGAATGCGCCCAAACGCCATTTTGTTTCTGCGCTGGATTGCGCAAAGTTCTTGTTAACTGTTGCCGCCACTTCAGTTGTTGAATTAATTCCAGTGATTGTTGCGTTTCCTTGCGCAATACCACCGTCATCTAAAAACTTCCAAGTGCATGTATTGTCTACAATCTCATCAAGCTCACCGCTTGGACCGCCAGAGCTTGCCGACGTTCCAGCCCGCACGCACTCGTAAACGTTTCCAGAATTACGACGAATGTCACCAACAGCAAAAGACGTTGACGCTGCCCACTCTGTCGCTTGATGCCCGATGCGAATTAGACGCCCGACATCGGTTGACAGGAAACCACTACCACCGTTCACGCCAGTAGTTGACGACGCGGTAATTGTAATCGTACCCGTGGTTCCACTTGGGTTAAACGTTGTCGTTGTAATGTTTTCGTCTAGGTACGGCCCATCCTCAAACGCTACGTCTGAGATTGTCCAGTTAATGTCACTTGTGCGCGAGAGTTTTCGCGGCTTGTGGGACGGGTGCGTTATAAACATAACATCGGCTGTTTGCGCGTATTGAATTGCAAACAAGTCAGCCGTTGGATACGGCGTTGCTATTTCCACAACGCGTGCTGCTGTTCCGCCGCTTGTGTATGTTGTGAAACCAGAAGTGTTGACGTTTGAAGCGTCTACGTCCTGTAACTCAAAAGTGTTCGTTGTTTTGTTGGCGACCTTAAAATATTTGCCGTTTACCTCAACCATGCCAGCGACACTTGAGATAAACACTAAGTCCGCGTTATTGAACCCGTGACTGGTTGCCGTCACAACGCCAGGGTTCGCCTTAGTGATTGCACTTATGGTTTTGTTAGCCTCAAGGATAACGCCTTGATCTTTAAAAAACCGGAAATACTCATCACCGGCCTCAATGCAATATGCTTGCTCTGTGCTAAACTCAAACGGCAATAGCCGTGTTTTCTCGGAGCTAACTTTTACTTCGTTAACAAACTTCGTTCCTGGCCGACGCGTTACACCGCCATGCGGCTGCACGATCAAATTTTGAACAGCAGCGGCACCGTTGTTGTACCGACCAAGGTCAACACGGCCAAACAGGCGTGGGGATAGTTGCCCTGCCGTAAAGTTTGTTTGAATTGCTGTAACGCGTGACATCTAATTGCGTGACTCTAAAAAGTCTACTTCATCCACCGGCTGCGCTTCTTGCGCATCAATAACGCGCGCACTCGCAATTTTGCGCCGGTACAATTCTTCCATGTTTGACAAAATTTGCTGGCTGGCGGTTATTTCATAAGCGACATCAGCAGCAAGGCGTAAGGACAAAACTTCAACAAACAAAACGTCAAAGATTGTCGGATCATCAACTTGACTGATGTAGACCATTTCTAATGGAGCGGCGGCGTCCGTAACAATTTGTCGGCCTTCAACGTTCCATTCTTCAAGTGTATTGACTTCAATAATGCGCAAACAATCGGCAGGCCAATCGAACGCATTGGTATATTCAAACAAGGGTGCGGTTGTATTCGCAGCCAACGACGCACGCTTAACTGCAAAGTTCCATGCATGACTGCGCAAAACACTATCGCGTGATTGCTCAATCATTCGATTGCACGCGCGAGCTTCCTTAGTGTCATCTGCCAAAGACGTAATTGGCTGAGCACCCAGAAAAGTAAGAGCGCGGTTCGAAATGCTGACAAGCGTGTTTGCCATTTTTTAAACCTAAAAAGGTATGGGGGGCCGAAGCCCCCCATTCCGATTAATCAACAACGTAAGTGATTGTGAAGCTCAAATCGCCAGCTTGGTCGCCAGCAGCATCAAACTTCAATCCGACGAGGAAATGCCCGCCAGGGTCTGTGCTTTCGCCAGCATCCTGGAAAACTTTTTGTCCCATCAGATTTATGTTACGTGCTTCAAACGCTACTTCCACAGGAACCGTTGTAGCTGCGCGCAGGTCAGTGATTGCACTTGCGTAGCAATCATCGTCCTTTGCAGTTACGTTACCGTCCGCTGTATACAGACCAACGTCGCACGTATTTGTGCTACCACTGTCGAGATCATCGGACATAAGACCGATGGAAACGATAGCAGCGTTCGTTGGTATGGGAGCAAGCATCACCGTATCCGTGGCACTAAGATCAGCAGCGGATAGGGCAATGGTTCCGCAAGCCACACGCATACTGCCGTGAAGGTTGGCAGTGTCGTTTGGAACATGCGGAGTTGCGAGGAAGTTGCTGACAAGAGTTTGGTTAACATTAGCCATTTTTCAGCCCTCCTAGCTTGGGTCACATTCAATGAAGCCGACCAGTTCTTCTTGCATTCGGGTAGCTCCGATTGACATAGAAGCAAATACTTGCTGACTATAATTTTTGTCATCGCGTTCCGATATGCGAACTGTTGGCTCTGCACCAAGCGCAAGCAAAATGCCTGGTTTGGCATAGAACAGAACCTTGTCGTCTGCATTAGAATCCGTACCAATGCGTTGAGTACGGATGAAGTTGAACCCTAAGAAGGTGTCTACTTCGCCTTGCACTACATTATGTTCAAACAAACGCGCTACCGTTTGTCCCGGTTTTCACCCGCTTACGGTTTCCCGTAAGTTCAGACCATATCTCCATCTCATTGAGATGCTCTGCGCTTCCACCGCGCTTGCGGTGTACTCCTAAAAGGATGGTCGTTGAACCTTCCCCGTTTGGGGCTTGGCTGCTGATTGCCCTCGACTTTACGTTAGGATTTCCCAGCAATTCACAGAGAGTTTACCAACGTGTTACCACGCTGGGGCGCTAGTGTGTTAACGCTTTGACGCTGTTGAAATCGCTCGATGTCACAGCCGTTTCTGCTAACAGGTTTTTAAGCTGTTTTGCATTGACGATCATGTACCGTTCGATTTCTGGATCAATGTCTGAGGCATCAAGGATTTCCTTGGCACCCCGTAATTTTGCTACATTGAGTCCGACATCCGATGAACTTCCACCGACTTGAACGTCAACAATGTTAGCTGTGGTGAAGGCAGTAGATGTCGAACCATCAACACCCGTGAAGGCAGTGCCATCAGCGGCTGCTATGATCTCGTCATCCATCGCTCTCCCGAGGGCGTATGCTGCCTGTTCCGCATATGGCCCTGCGGGGTCTATCAACATACGAATTTGGTCCTCACGGTCGATGAGATCTGCCCAATCAAAATCGACAAGGCTGACCCGACGACGGGCGTGGGGTACGTCAAGACGTGGTGTGTCGCTGTGGCGACTGGTGCGTTTTGAAGCAGAGGTTGTGCCTAGCTGCTCAAAAAAAGCGTTCTTGCCGGTAACCGTCTCTACACGAACGGAGCTACGCAGACGCGAACCCTTCTGTTGAACAAGATGCTCGACATTACCCTTATACTGCTCAACAAACGCGGTAGTGATTTGCACTGACATGTGCTTCTCCTATTGCGAAAGTTTAAGGGGTTAAAACGCGTTATCGGTTAATCCGGCACGTTATTGCCGCCGTCTTTCCGGCGTGTCATTGCGGGGGCCGTAGCCTTATCCGCTATGCTGCATCTGGATAAGCGATTTCATAAAGTTGAGTAAGGCGTTCGTTGAGAACACGATTCTCAGGATCGGTTTTATCCATCAGCCCATTATGGCTACGGATGCGTGCAATTTCACTGCGGGCAGCTTCTGGCGTCATCCCAAACGTTCCAGATTCTTCCGCATCTTTAAACTGGTTGCTGGTGCTTAACTCTGCACCAATCTTAGAAAACGCTCGGATCATTTCTGGATGATCGCCAAGACCGCTTTGATTCAAAAGATTTGTCAATTCCTCCGACCCAAAAGCCCGGACAGCGCGTTGCGCCATACCAATCTTTTCATCAACTGCTGTGCCGTACTCTTTTTTAATCTCATTTTTCCAATCTTCAATCTGCCGTTGCCGGTCTAAAACAGCGTTTGATTGCCCGTCCATTATGCGCTGTACATATGCGTCATGGAGACTTTGTGCCATATGCGCAGGTAACTTTGCCTTATGCGCTTCTTGGCGAAACCAATCCGACAATTCAGTAGAATATTCTTCGTAATTTTCTGGAACATTTAACTCGTATTGGTCAGCAGTTTCTGGCGTTCCTAGTCGCTCCCAGCCTTCCCAATTTGCAACGTCATCACCGTCATTCGGTAACGCAATTCGATCCTGACCAATTTGCTTTTCAAGGTTGACATACGACTTCAAAGCGTCGTCCGCATTTTTCCAACCTTTGTTTTCCGCAAATGTTCGATACTCATCCGAAATCCAATCCGGTGTCGTCAATGTCGAAGTAGCTGTCGCACTTGTCGCACCGTCAGAAACAACCTCTTCCCCCTGTTCGTCTGGAACAGGGTTACCCGTAAGAACGGACCCTTCCTCACTCATCGATAACTCCTATACCTATTTTCATAACTTGTTCGTCATCAAGACCAAGGAACGAAATAATGCGACGCACCATGTCGCGCGTTCCCTCTAGATGATGAACCTCTTCGGAACTTCGCACGCCTGTAACTTGAAACAGTCCACCGGCTTTCATCATGTCGCGAAGAACGATTTGACCTTCCGGCACATGCATAAAAACGTGACGATAAGCTTCAACGAGTTGTTTTTGTGTCGTCACTCCTGGGCCGCCTGACTGATCTGACTGACTTTCAGTGCAGCATCAGCAGCTTGCGGAGCCGCAGCTAACATCTGCTGCGCCTGTTCCTGCTGCGAACGTTGTTCACGTTGCGCATCAATGTCGGTTGCACTCTTTAGAATGCGTTGCGGCACACCGTTTACGTCTGCCAACACACGCGTAATTTCATCAAAGTCAAAGTTATCCATGACGCTCGGATCAACCGCAGCAATCGGCTGCACCATTTCCAACGTCCGCAAAATACCTACGCCCTCCTCACTCTTCATTGCGCGCGACAACGGACTGACGTACTCAATTTTATAATCTGCTTCCTGCAACACTTCCGGTACAGGTGGCAGCAATCCTTGGTCAGCCAGAATTGTGATCTCACGTTCGATCAACGGCCCAAGCATCTCCGATTGTTGGCGACCAACCGTGGGCGCTAACAAAGCTCCCTTCTCTTGAGCGCGCTGCAGCACTTCCGTTGCCGTCATCTGCGGACTATCGACCAGTATTTGGAACAGCGTGACAAGGAACGCGTCGTTGATTGTGCGACGCCGACGCTCCATCATTTCCTCGCCAATGTCAGGACGCCCGCCTGTATTCAATGGCTGTATTGGTGGCTGCTGTCGTCCATCTAATCTTGCAAACGTTGCACCGCCAGCACGCGTATTGACCGGCAGGATGACGCCGTCGTCCGCAATTAACAGAGGCGGATCGACAACCTTCTCCCCTGCGCGGATGGTAACGCGTGACATCTGGTTCAACATCTTAATGTCTGGCAAGACCAGCATAGCTGGGGAACGCCCGTACACTTCGCGGGATGTTGTGACGTAGCGACTAATTATATACGGGAAGTTTGTAAACCCACCCTCTTCAATTAGGGTTTTAGTTTTGCACTCATAGTACCCGCTTCCGAATTGCATGTTGACGCGGTTGCGGTTTCCAACATCTCTATCAGAGCGCGGTGCGACAACATGAATAATTTCGACGCGTTCGTCTGGCTTGTCGTCTGCCTTGTCCATCATCTCCTTGGAGAAGTTGCCGTCTGGAAACATGCGCAAAGCTTGACGCGCTGACACGTTCATACGCCGGTAGACAGTATCAATAATGCCGTGTTCATTCTCGGCAATAAACATGTCAGCTAAATGCACAGAGCGATAACGGAAACCACTGTCGCTCATCTCATCGACGTACACACCGCCCGTGCCAAACGCACCAAGACTTAAATAGCTTTCGTGCATTTGTGAGGAAAAGTTCGAACGTGGGGCGTAACGGTAATGGAACAGAATATTTTCTACTGCATCAAACCACCCAGCCACCTCTGGCACTTGGTTCAGTTCGATGTCGCTTGCCCGCAGTGTGTGCCACTTTGCGCCGCGCGGCGTCAGCAAACTTTCGACGGCAGCAGCAAAACGCTCCAATGCAAGGCCCGAAGTTGCATCGAATACTTTTTGGGTTCTTTTGTCGCCGGAAGTTCGGTCGCCAGTGAATTCGGCTGACCGGGGCAACACCCGTTCCGCGATTTCCTCCCAATGCTGTTCCCATGTCCCGCGCGTATTTTTCATCCGCTCATAGCGTTTGAAAATCGCGTCTGTATCTTTGAAGTTCATTAAACCCCCAGCATCGTCGTGCGACGTATCGCATCAGCATCTGTATTTCTTGGAACGCCCTGCATAATTGTGCGCCCTTGATATGTACCGCCACCGCTCGTTGACATCGCAGAACGTTGGGCTTGATCTAGCCGCGAGCCTAAAGACGACTGCGGCAGTCTTTTACCAGCGCTTTGCGGACGCATCATGCCGCCGCCAATCTGTCGATATGCTTCCGGCGTGCACATTACTTCTTTTTCTTTTTACTTTTTTTGTTCATCTTTTTTGGCGGACGGCCAACCTTTGAACCGTAAGTTCCCTTACCCTTTGGCATCACTATTTCCTCTTTGCTGTCTTCTTTGATTGCCGGAAAGCCTTCGCTGTCGGCGCGCCCTTACTTCCAGGCTTCCGCATACGCTCACCAGACCCTGCTTTAATCCTGGCTCGCTTGCGTTGAATGTTTGCATAAAGACCGGGACGTTTTGCCATTACTGACCTAACAAGGTTTTTTGTCCGATGTTGGCTGGATCAGTTACACCTTGACCACCCGTCAATAACGTTGACTGCCGACCAGATGCTAACCGCCGACGCCGACGCGCTGCTTCCGCCGCCGCGTTTACTTCTGGGTCATCGCGCGTTGGCGGTGGTGGAGGAGGAGGTGGTGGTGGAGGTGGCGGCGGTGGTGACGGACTCGAACCTATACACATTATTTAAACCTCATAAAAACTGCGACGCCAAACGTACAAAAAGTACGTTTCACGGCCTGATCCATATTCCTCTAAGACTGCTTCCTTGCGCGCACCCAAGGTTTCTAACCATCTATGCGCCCACTTGTATTGATGGTGTGTGCGGCATTCAGCACGGTTTGCACCGCTCTCAAACCACAATGGGACCATCACCCTTTTAATATGCCGCGTGACTGACAGTGCGACCTTCGGCCATTTGTCAGTTGCAAACATAAATGGTTGCCAGACTGTCCTTACAGTCTCCGACGCACCGACAACCGCCACTGGCTCACCGTCGAACAAAGCGACCTTGCCGTACTGCGCATTCGCCGCAATAAACGCCAAATCTTCCGCACCACCAAAAACAAGCGGCATGATTTCTTTGGCGTCCCATTTACGAAGTCGGCGCGCGACGTAAGCAGCGTCAGCATACGTCAAGCCTTCAAGCAAAACTGTCGGCATAGTCCGTCAAAATCACTGGACGCCCGTCGCCCATTTTCTGAGTACGCGACATTAACCGAATTGTGTCGTCTTCATCTGCATCACGCAGACCGACTGCGAGATATCTGAAGCTGTCCGCACTGTGACTTGTATGATCGTGATTGGGACGATCTCGCCAATCGTTTCGGCGCGCGTCCCAGCTCCTGTGATAACCGCGCAGATACTTTAAACCTTGCGCGCAACGCGTGCGGTCAAAGTAACAACGCGGCAACAAACTGCGCACCGCTTCAATGCCGTCCTGCACTTTAAGTTTTGCAACAACAGTTGGACGCACACCCAACCCTAACATCATCTCATATCGGCTACTGCCGCTTCCTAACTCGCGAACCATGATGTCGTGCGGAAAGTAAAACCGTTCGTAATTATACGGACGGTTATTTAATTCCTTAACGTAATGGTGCAGCCCTTCCCCACTCGCTTCATAGTAATCGATCAGCCGGACTTCGCCCGTTCTATTGTATTCCTGGCAAAACCAGATCGCTGTAGCATCTGCAACGCCTAAGTCGAAGCTGACCGAAACCTTTAAATTCGGATCAAACGGTACGCTGGTTACACGGTTGTCGGTTTCCGCTAGGTCTAACGCCGCACCGTAATAACTGCCGACCAATGCGGCTGACCAACTGCACTCAAACTCCTGCTGATACTGACTCTCATCCATAATCTGACGGGCCGCAACCAACTCATCCGCATCGAGGATGCCCGTCTCCGACGCCTTAAACAGCATCGTAAAATAATCTTTGTTGCCCTCACCCTCTTTCTCACGGCAGAAATCATAGATTTCTCGGAACTGATTGTCGCCCCTTGGGGTTCCAATCCATAGAACAGAACCCAATCTATCAGCGATAGCCGGGCGAATTACCTCTGGATAGAGACGCGAGTTCTGGTCCGCGTATTCATCCATGACGCAGGCATCTAAGAACAAGCCGCGTAAGTTATCGACACTGCCGGACTCTGCACCAAGTAGGTATATTCGGCGTCCGTCCGGTAGGTCGCAGCGCAGCTCCGCTTCATTAAATTTTACGCCGGGGATAACCCCTGCGTATTCCCGCAACATTCCCCAAGCAACCCTTTTTGCTTGGCTAAACGTTGGTGCAATAAACGCGCCCTGCGCCCGTGGTTTCTGGCAGGTTAAGATTTCTTTCAGCAGCCAGTTGATTGCCATAACAGTTTTGCCAAACCGTCTATGGCAAACTGCAACGTTGAAGCGTTTTGCAGCGTTATGAAACTGCATTTGTAGTGGACGCGGTGTGTACGGAATCGTGATGTTCTGTACGTCGCGTTGTGATGTTTTCGCCATGTTACCTCTAGGTGCGGGGCGGCGCAGAGGTTCACCGCCCCGCGCTCGGCGGGAGTGCGGGTTCCGCCAAGCTAACTTTTCAAATCCTTGTCGCAGTTAGCTAGGCAATGGGACCAGATGTGGTGGCGCGCGTCGCGGCGGGGGTACCCCTGGGCAACCCCCCCCCCCCCTAAGCAAATAAAAGACTCAAGCGCAACCATGAGATGAGATATCACAGGGCGCTACTATATATTTCAATGACTTATCGTGTGTTTTCTGTGCATTTTTCTGTGCAAAGGCTAACGATCAATCGTTTCTGTCTGTGTGCCTTCGATCAATCGCGCGCGACTGTTGACTTGTTCATTGCTTAAAACTGTCGCCGCCTCAATTTGCCAGCCAACCACCATCGGCCCATCCAGCTCAACTTTAGAGCGTTGCATCGGCTGGAACATTTCCAAACGTTTTTCTGCCATCCACTCCGCGTGCCGCAACAGCTCTTTATAGCGTAGAATTTCATCCCTATTTTCTGCTGTTGATAGGCTTTCCCTCGCGTCATCCAAAAACGCAAGAATGCCATTGCAGGCGGCACGCTCAAATTGCCAATCGAATTCTTTATCGACTTGGCGGGCGCGCCAGACACCAGAACGACTAATATTATATTCCCTACATAGTTCTAAAAGCATCCGGCCTTGTGCCATGCCTTCAACAATTTTCTTTTTAAGCGCGCCAGTAAGTTTCACGGGCGAACCATTTCCGCGTTTTTGTGGCATTAAATTTTCCGATTGATTTTAAAAGAATTTAACGCCTTTTCAGAAATTTCGAAAGGGTGTGATAACCGTCACAACCCTGAGATACTTTTTTCTGTACTTTTTAATCACAATAATATAACAGTCTGTTATGTTAGTTATCAGAATAGAGGTATCTGCTATGTTAACAACGTTTCAATTCATCAACCTTGGGTTAGCGATTGGGCTTGGCCTTAGCGCCATTGGAGTTTCGATTTGGATCAGTTCCGCAACCCGGAAAGCACTAAAAGGCCGACGAATCTTTAACGCGTATTTGGCCGGCCAAATTTCTTACGGGCAAGCCGTGGCACGGCTTCGCCAAGCTGGGTTCAAACAGTTTCAATTTTAATAAAAACGCGCCCGGCAACGCGGCAACGTTGCCAAGCGCTAATCGCAACCGGAAAGAAAGGATTTCCGATTATGACTACCGCACACCTTACCTTACGTTCACGCAATAAAAAAGTTGGCCCGGTGCCTGTTAGCACCACAAGCCGCAATTCTTGCCCGACTGATTGCCCATTTAAAGACAACGGCTGCTATGCCGCACTTGGTCCGCTAGCGCTATTCTGGAACAAAGTCGACGCTGGCGAAGCCGGGGGCGACTGGGATACGTTTTGCAAACAAGTCGCCGATTTACCGGACGATCAATTCTGGCGTCATAACCAAGCGGGCGATTTACCGGGCAACGGAAAACATATTGATATTGTCGCAATGTCAAAACTAGTTGCCGCTAATAAAGGAAAGCGCGGTTTTACATATACGCATTACGAAGCCCGGCAGACCATTGCTAATGGCCCAACGAATAACGCGGTAATTAAATTAGCAAACGAAAACGGCTTTACCGTTAATTTAAGCGCAAACAATCTAGAGCACGCAGACGAATTGGCCGATCTGGATATTGGCCCTGTCGTCGTCGTACTTCCAGCCGACCACAACAAGCGCAACGTTAACACACCAGGCGGGCGCAACGTCGTCACATGTCCGGCAACGTATCGCGCCGACGTATCATGTGCGACTTGTCAGCTTTGCCAAAAACGCAACCGCAAGTCGATTGTCGGCTTTCCTGCACACGGTGCGGCAAAGCGTAAAGCATCCGCAATCGCGGAGGCAGCATAATGACGCGACGCATCTTAGAAACCATCGGCGGCGCGTGTTTATACGCGACCGCCCTTTTAACATTTTTTTTCATCTTCATTGCACTGGGGGCGTAAAAAGTGACTAAAAAATACGACAGCATAAGTCATCATCAAATTGACGCAAAAGACTTGTTCAAAAACAACCCCGACGTTTTGCGAAGCTTAAAAGCGATTGCAAAGCTTGTTGATCAAAAACTACAAAAGCAATCCAACATTAAAAAATGACCACAACAGGCGGCATTTGAAAAAGTGCCGCCGCTTGTATTCATTGTCCCGGCGGCAACCGGGCAAGCCATATAGAAAGGGAATAAACATGCAAAACGTAACAATCGAAAGAACGTGGAAAATTAAAGACGATCAAGAATCGCATTTATTGGCTGGCGAGTTGGTTACGATCCACCATATTTACGCCTACGCGCACACTACGAGGCGTGACCCGACATACGGTTGGAGCTGGTGGTTTTGTCTCAAAACTATCTTAATGCCAAACGGCTATTGGGAAACAAATTCGTTAAAAGAACGCATTTCTAAAGCGCGGGAGCATAGAAAAAAATTGTTTTCAACGTGGCATACAAGGCGTCGGACCACTTACGATTTTGAAGCCGTTGCAACCGTCGATGGCAAGTTTGCAACGTTTTCATGGGACCAGTTTTACGACGAATTGTGCTTTGAAATTTGGGACGAAGTCACTGCAGAGGAAGGATGAAAAATGGAAAAAATTGAAGTTAATGACAAGCTGCTATCTGCTATTTCTTATTTTAGCATGATTGGTGGCGAGTTCGCATCATTTTCGCCAACGCAAACAGTTGAGGGCGAAAAATTCCCAGATACGTGGTCGTGGCACAGTGCCAATGGTGACGACGCTTTGGAACCTGGGTATTGGCTCAATATTTCTTTCGGGATAAATGGCGTGACAGTCAAAATAATTGAAGAACACACGCCAAGCAGGGTTCTCTATCAAGCAGTTGGCTATTGCAAATATCACGGCATAACATTTGACATCATTTAAAGAAGAAAAATCGCCTAACCCTTAAACGCGTTTTAAGAGTCACTGAGTCGCGCTGGGAAATCCAGGCTACATGGACATAGCAACGACGCGCAAACGCTCTAGTGACGCATTAAAACGCGTTTTAAGGGCATCCTTACTAAGACCGACCACCCTACCGACTTTCGTCCAGGCTGGGCCGCGTGATTTCGGCCAGCCATTTTTTTGAGCGCTAAAGGCAACAGCCATGACAATGCGCACGTCTACCGGCTGAGACTTCCACATGATGTCGATAAAACCATCTAACCTATCAATTTCTTTGCTTGTCGGGGGCATCTTTCGCACATACTCGGCATTGTAGCCGTACCCCATAAGGTCCGGCAGGTATTCCGGCCAAGCGGGCTTATAGCCACCAATCTTTTGTGAAGGTAAACGAACAATTGTACGCGCGGCTTCCATTGCCATTTCGTAAAATTCTTCTTCAGAGAAAAATCGACCGTCAAAATGGCATTTCATCGTCAAGGCGATCATGTTTAACCCTCACTGTTGCACCGGGAAAAATGGTTTTTACTTCGTTGCCGAGCTTCTGTGTGTGTTCGTTAAAAAATTCTCCAAGGCGTGCGACTTCGGGCAATGTCCAAACAACAACATTCGGGTTCTGCTTTGCATACTTGATTGCCTCTGATGAATCTTTGACAAACGCATAAGCTTGGCCGTCATCGTTTCTCCACACACTCGCTTGTGGAGAAATGGGCTTGTGCCCATTTTTCACTGCTTCTTTGTCAAGAAAAATCCAGCCTTTAATCATAACTGAAATTTGATGCACGCACTTCGCCTCGTCGTTCGCATCAAGTGCTACATCCAGTTTTGCCTTCGCCCGACCAAACTTTGCTGCTGTCTCTGGCGACACTAACTTGACCAACCTGTCTACACCCCATTTTTCTTCCATTGCGACAGCAACCTCATCCAACGGTTGGAGCGCGTGATAGATTGCCTCTTTAACCGGATCACAATAATCATCTCGGTTGAGCAATTTGTCTGGTCGAAAACGTTTTTTACGCATGTTGTTGCAGACCTAAATTAATGGGGGGGTGTGCTACGCACCCCCTCCCTTTAGGGAGGGGTAATCCGCGCGTTGCATAACACGTTGAAAAATAAGAGAAATCCCAAGTCTGCGCGGTCCAACGCGCGCACAGTGTTTTATGATTTATTTTCAACAGCTTATGCATCGAACTTAACGTTTTACTACAGTGTAGCCTTTGTCCTTAATCATCGTAATGTACCCATCTTGTTCTAACTCTGCGAACAGTCTTAAAACATGTTTTGGGTTCGCATTTAATGCTCTTGGCAACGCTGCTTTTACCAATCGACCAGAGCGCATTCGATACGCAGCCCCATCAATAAACGCAGCTTCAACCTCATCGAGAATACGTTGACGTAAGACATTGTTGTGAATGCGATCTACTTGATCGGGCAATGTCGGCAGCTGATAGACGCCTTGGTCCCACAGAACCGTAATATCGTGCGTGTCACCGCTTGATGAATAGTTAGATTTTTTCCGTGACAAGACGCGCACGTCGTCATGCTCATCGGCCTTGTGGAAGTACGCACGACTGCGCACAGAGTTCTCCCAAGCCGTAGACCCTGACATTCCTGTACCGTCGCGCATCCCTGCTACAGACGGGTGTGCAAGCACCAGCACAGACGCATTATGATTGACGCAGAAGCTTCCAACATACGTCTTTAAAAATGTGTTGGTTTCACGCCGGACATTTTCATTGCCGCCATACATATCGGCGGCGGTATCAAGAATTAAAAAAATCTCGTCCGACTTTGTCCGCTCCTTAACCTCAAGCACTGCGTCATTTAGCTTCTTGTAAAATTCCCCTGGCTCATCCATCCCTGCATTCGGAAAAGTTACCATGACGTTGTCTTCACCAATGCGCGGCCAGATAAACATATTGTCCGGCCCCGTACCCCCAAACCCCACTTGCATCCATTCGTTTATAGCCAATTGACGGCGGCTTATTTCCAACGCGTCGTCCTCGCACAGCACCGCAAGCACTGGCATCCGACGACATTCTATATCGAAAAATGGTTTGCCTTGCGCAACACAGTTGCCAAGCTGCTGCACCAGCAACGTCTTACCCACACCACCAGGCCCGAACAGCATGGAAACCGCTTGCGCTGGGAACCATTCATCCAGCAGCCATTTGCGGTCAGCAACAGGCCCGCGAATTTCACTGACTTGCAGTAGCGCTGACTCTGACTTTTTAACTTCCGCTGGTCCTTCGTTTCGTGTGGTCGGTGGCTTCCCGGCCCAATGCCGAATGGACCCTGCCCCGATGTCGCGAACGTTCGTGATGCTGTTCCATTTTGTCTCTGTCACACCTTCGTCGTACTTGTCTGACTTCGCACTAAACTGGTGTGCCAATGCCTTACCATCTTCTCCAAGCGCACCCTTAATTGCGTGTAAACCCTTAATCCAATCGTCGTAATGCAGATCGTCGTTGTCAATATTTTCAAACGCTGCATTCATTTCATCTGCTGGGGCTGATAAATCGCGCAGCCGCATGTTAACGACGTTGTTGTTCTGCGTTGGCGCTGTCCGCGTTAGCCCTTGTTTCGCAGGGCCATAGAGCGACAGCATGTGATCGGCTTGGGCAGCTACGGCGTCCAGTTGTTGCGGCGTGACGATCGTTAAATCATTAACCGTGTAATCGGTCATGTCATCCCCCGGCCAGTAGTAATCTTCTTGTGTGTCAGGATGGATGCCGTATCCGACAAACTGATTACCTTCCCCAAGCATCTCCACTGCCGCATCAGCGTGGTCTATATTGTACGTTGACGTTTTAACCTTTCGCCGGTTCTCCGTGCATCGGTAGAGCAACAGAAACTTAGGCGCTTTGCCCACACGCTTCGGAGAAACGCCCAACTCCTCAACGATCATTGTCTCAAGTTCATTGGCGCAAAATGGATTAAGAACATCGACATCCACGGCGACAATGTTGTGTTCACCGCCGCACAAGATGCCGACGTTATGCCCTGCAAATCGTTTAAAGTTCTTTGCGTCAGCAGGCCGGTTCTGCCATCCCGGTAGGACCGGAGCTTTACCAGCTACAGGTGTAATGCTGTACCCGAATTCAATAAGCTGCGGTCCTATGTCGGAATAATTGGTAGCCATCATTTTAATCAAACAAACTCATCGTCATCGACAGGAACGTCTTCGCCAGTCGGTGCCGGTGCTGTTGTCGGCGCAGCTATTTGATTTGGCAGCTCGTCTGGACGATCTTTCCAGGCAGTGATTTCAAAGATTGGTTTGTAGTTTGTAGTACCGTGATAGTTCTTTTCGGGCTTGGTTCCCTTGCAATGAACAACCGGAACTTTTCCCTTGTTGTCGTCCTTGGCTGACATAAACGCGTTGAACAATTCTTGGACCGCGTCTTTTCCTATATTGGATTTACATGTCCACTCACGCACACCTATTTCCGTTTTCTTCGGAAACGACATGTTAAAACGCGTTGCAATTTCATAACTATCCCCTGGCTTTGCAGTTGGTTGGTCAAGCTTGGGATAAGGTTGAAAGTCTGGACGGTTTTTACCGTCAGTTGTCGGCACCCACGCCAACCACCCGACTTGCAAATTTTCAAGGTCACAGAGAACTTTGAAATCTTGAACCTCTATTTCTTCGTCACCGTTCTTTGCAATCCATTTGCCGCTTACGGCGTTGTAATTTATGTAATCAAGAAATTGACCTTGATTCTCGGTTTCTTCTCTCAAAACAAGCTGCATATCACACCTCTAATAGCCAAAAATTTTCCGACCAGCGTCCCTCATTTCGGCACTTGACCAATAAAAGTTCGAGTAGTCGGGTTGCACGACCTTCGCTAATTCTTCCTTATTTTCGAACCGCGAAAGCATCTCTTTAAACTGAAACAGACGACCGACCACTTCGTCCCAATCGTCCTGCCAGTTATCCAGCACGTATCTTTCCGACCGCTTGCCGGTCAGATAGACAAATTCCATTGATTTATTGCCGCTGGCTTTTTGATAGATTGCGCCTTGCCGTCTGTGCGCTGGGCTTATTGCAGACGGCATCCGGCCCGTGGTTTTAATGTCAACAATCTTGTCCGCAAATGTGAAGTCCGTATACCCAATGATCGGTATGCCAAGTCCTTCGACTTCAACTTCAATCTTCTGCTGACTGCACTCTATCTCTTGAATGTCATCTCCCAGCAGTTCGCGGTATTGCTGGATCATTGGAACAATTAAGTCTTGTTCTTTCTTTTTAGCCTCATCGAACATGAACGCTGTTTGTTTGTTGAACATGTCCAAAGCTTCTTGCTCTGGATCATCAAACTCGTCGCCGTCGTGAATTCTTTGGCACCCATGCTCAACAGCGTGACCGCGTGCAAAAAATACTTTTGGCTTCTCTTTGACGCCGAACGGATATTTGACCAACCAAGCGGCAATGTCGGTTGCAATAATATTGACCTGTCCAGCCGAGCTATACTTAATGCCCCAGCGCTTGAACGTGTCGTCCTCACCACTCACGGGGTTCGTCCGCAGTTCGATACTCTTCATACCGCTGCAACATCATTTCGTTATTTCTGTACCAGCGCGGAAGAGGTCCATCGTAAAATCGCTCGATTGTCTCGCGCCATTCCAGAAAAGTTTTCTTCTCTTCCTTCATAAAATTTCCTCAATCTCCACTTGAATGCCTGTAATCCCTTCGTCCCACTGAGCTGTGAACCGATGAACCAGACTGTCGTCGTCTAGGATTCGGTAATGCACCAACGCGTCGAAGACTGCTTTCGTTGCAAAATTATCGAGGTCCCTGCGTCGCTTGTCTGGTCGTCCAATTTTGATGGAGATGGAGACAGGTTCATCGAAGAACGGCAGAGGTGTTTGCTGTTGGAGTGCGTACCCGCATTCGTCCATCCAATCAGTGTATTTCTTAGATCGGTAGACCCTTCGCCCGTTCGCTCGCCAAAGCTGATTGGTCGATGGCGCAAACGGAAGTACGATGACCGCAGTCATGTAATTTTCCGCTCAAGGACCGACTGGATGTCGCGCGCAGTTACAAGGGCGTCTGTCGCCTTTGTAATTTTTGCCATGTTAGCGACTCCAGGCTGACGCTCGCCAGAACACCAGTACAAAACCGCAACCGGACTCACGCCTATTTCTTTGGCGAATTTAGCCTGGGTGAGCTTCTTGCTCTTTAAGTAGGTTTGTAAATCCATTGAACGCGCAACATAACAGTTTGTTATTTGCAGACCAATGTTAAGATAGCTATACTGTGCGTGGACAGACACACAACAGACGAAAACATGATAAAAAATAGAATAGCTTTATTATTAGAAACTAACGATATTACCGCTGCGCAAATGGCACGCGCACTTAATGTGCCGGGTCAACGGTTTCGCAGATGGGTTCGCCAAGAAGTGAATCCGCCCATAGAAATCGTGAAGCAATTAGCTGATAAGTTTCAATGCTCTGTTGAATATGTTGCAGGGGTAGACGATGTTGATGCCCCGGCAAATCCGAATAGTGACAGTGTCGAATACATCGTTCGCAGTCTTAAAGAACAGATTGCCCAGAAGGATAAAATGATCCAACAGCTTATGGATCAAAACCAAATTTTGATTGATCAAAACAAGCAACTCAGCGAACGTTAAAAATAACTTTTTACGTTTCTGCTTGACATCAAACATTACAAAAAGTGATAACTGTTGTTGACGGACAACAACAGAGGACGACAGGTGTGTTTAAACTAGCAAAACCCATGCTGACGCCGATGGATGCAGCAGAGGCGTTAGGCGAAGGCAGAACTGCGGCTGGGCGTCAAAAAGTTTACCGGATGCTCCAAACAAAATATTTGCAAGATATAGGTGATCGGATCGGTTGCCCGGTATTTAAAAACGGTAATCGCTTTTTAATTCCATTAGCAATTATTAAAAAAATCGAAGGCGAGAATATCGACGACGCGGCATGACTTGTGAGATTTGCCAAGGCAATGACTACTATGTCGATGACGGCGAACGCCGTAATTGCCCCATCTGTCACAATACAAAAGAACCACCGCTTGAGAGAGCTGTAATTCTTGAGACGGCGAAAGCTATGATTTGTGGCGAACGCGCTAGGATGCACGGCGATGCTCACGTGACTTATAAGGTCTGCGCTGATTTTTGGAAGGCTTACAAGGGTGTCGATTTCACCGTGGTTGATGTGTTGATGATGCTCGACTTAATGAAATCCGCACGGCAATGCCTCAATCCGGGAGAAGTTGATAACTATCAAGACGGGTGCGGTTATAAGGCACTTGCTTGGGAAGCTCATCACAAAGAGATCGGGGATGTTTAAATGGCTAAAAAAATTCTCGCGTTCCCGAAGTCAAAAGGTGGTCACAATAACAAACGTAAAATTTCCAAACCTGTCGCACCAGACCCCAATTTGTTCAAAGTTATTGCAGTTAAAAAGCTTCCGCTTTGGCGCTGGGAAATAACCGACGATTGCCCCTACCAGCAGGAAGGACGATACCCCTTGCTGGTTGTTGCTGCGGCAGTGGACAATGGCGATTTGATAACCGCACAACGACGCGTTGGGCCGTTCCACTTTGAGCTGCTGGCAAAGGTGCCGGAGAAGTCGGTGGAATAACGTTTAGATAAACGTCGCTAATTCTCACGCAAAATAACGCGTAATTAACCGCTTAATTTGTGAGTACAGGTTACAAATTGATCTTTAAATGGTCGATACGTATCATGCCGCCAGCGTAAATTGACGGAGCTTGTTGACATGCCCCAACACGAAAGACGCCATCTTACGATTACCGTACCCTGCGCCGGAGCACTGCTGGCAAACGTCAGTCGCGGCACCGCATATGAATTGGCGAAAACCGGCGACTTGGAAGTAATTCAAGTAGGCCGAAAGAAAGTCGTAGCGGTTGCTTGGCTTGAGACCAAACTGGGTCTGGAGCCCGGCGAACTTGATAGCAGAATTGATACATGGCGCGCTGAGAACCGCCCGGCCCAATTGCGATAGGCTTATAAAAAGCGCGTTCAAAAAAATCTTTAAAAGTCATTTAGTCTCAGGGCGCATTCTGTAAAATCCCAGGGTGCGCTTTGTGCATTTTGTCTTGTGCATTGCGTTGTTGACCAATGAAAACCAATGAAGATTGACAACGTACAGACGTAAATGGTAATAAAGATATTGTTTTGAGAATGACCGTAATTGGTTGTTTTTGTTAGGTAAATATCGGCCGATAATTTTATTTAAAATTGGCTGTGTCTAGGATTAGAAATCCCGTGCTCTATCCGGTTGAGCTACGAGGGCAAACACGAAAAGCCTAATTGAAACAAACCACTAACGCCAGCCTTGAAACATCGTCACGGTTGTCATTTTGTGCATTTCTTAAATGTACACTTTGACAACCCTGAGAGTGAACATATGTTATTTTTAACATAACGGAGTGCAAAATGGTTTATCCAATTATTGAAGGCAAGAAGTACCGTCTCGACTTTCGAGGCTATGACATCAAGAAGCAGCAACCAACATTCTATGGAACAGAGGAAGAAGCAATAGCATTTCAAAACGCGCAAATTGAGCAGACAAAAATGTATATTAAAATTCGACTAGACCAAAGCAGTACGGTTGACGAATGCATTCAAGCGTACAACGCCCAAGAATTGAGCGCAGCACGCCGCCGCGAACTTACATTTGACCACGCGGATAAGAAGGCAGCTCATCTAAAACACTTTGCAGATGTAGCGTTTGAGGGTAAGCGTTTGGGCGATTATAAAGTGGCAAAGTTAATGCCAAAAGATTTGAAGCATGTAGGTCAAACGTATCCAGACCCTTCACGGCAGAATGTAGCTAGACGTTTTGGAACAATTAAAACGTTTTTTAAATTCTGTATATCAGAAAATGTTATCGAAGATAAAAATGACCCAGCCAAGCACGTAAAGATAACGTTAAAAGGCGAACGCCGTATGGCTATGGCAAAAACAAATAAGGCAGAAAAAAAGAAAAGACGGCGCATCACTGTTGAAGAAATGGATGCAATAATTGAATGTGCAAAAGATCAGTATCGGCCACACATTATCACTGGTGCGTACAGCGGTATTCGTGCGGGCGAACAGTGCGCCCTTCAATGGAATGATGATGAGGAAGATTACATAGATTTTGAAGAGAACCGAATTCATGTGGCGTGGGGTGTAGATATTCTAGAAGACAAATCACGTATGCGCGGAAGTCTCAAAACACACAACGCAGATCGTTTTGTTCCGCTCGCAACAAATGTTCGAATTGCTTTGCGAGAACACAAGATGAACCAGCCTTTAAAACTGCGCAAAGAAAATTTTATTTTTCCAAATAAATTTGGTGGGTTGGGCTCTCATCGAACTTGGCTGAAATATGGATTAAAGCCAGCATGTGAACGCGCAGGGGTAAAGCCTTGTACCTGGCTTGATCTAAGACACTTCTATGCAAGTGTTTGCATCTATAACACCACATTAGAACCAGAGAAAATTGCCTACTACATGGGTCATGCAAACAGTAAAGTTACTGAAGAGCGATATGCGGAATGGTTCGAACACGCAGGCAGAGACAAACAAGTTATTGAAGAATTAGATGCAGCGTTTGCAGTGCAGGGGGAAGCAGCATGAGCATTTTATTAGATAAAATTGTTAACATAGTAAACGACGTTACACGTAGAACAGAGCGCCATCAGAGGCGTCGGAAATCAATTGCAACGCAAAATAAAACAGTGGAAGCTAATCGTCTGTACCCAGCTAACAATGGGACAGGATCAGTATTTCGAAATTTAGAAAATCTTTCGGTTTATCTTTATTCCGAAATGGTGCTTGAAGCAACGATGAGTCCGTATCAAATGGCAGCTGGCACGCTCACAGACCCTTACAATCAATGGGCAAGAACATCTACCGTTGAACAAATGGCAGTCATTCGCGCTATTTGCTCATTCCATTACATTAGACCAAACGGAATAACCGCAACTGATGTAGAGCATCGGTTGCAGGCGTTCAACATTTCACCATCACAAGTGCAGCGTGTGATCGCTGACGGCTTTAGACTTGGTGTTCTTGTAGAAATAAAAAACGAACATAAAAAACGTTATTTTCATTTTTCCGAAACAGCAAAAGCCAGTGCGCAGGAATCGTATCGCATCCGCTTTTCAAACAAAAAAATTCACGATTGCGTAATGCATATGCATAAGTTGTACTCGATGACATCTCTTGTAAATGACAAAGAGAACGCAGAAGACGAAATGGGTGTCATTCCCCACGAACCGACTTCTTTTGACCAAATTATTGATTTAATAATGGAAGAGGGTCAGCAACAAGCAAATCATTATGACTCAAAACCAAATCAAATTGACTTAGTAGCAGATCAAAATAAAGCGAAAGTGGTGCAAATGAAACCGCACAAGAAATCGTGACTGGTGTATATCAATATGAATGAAAGCAATAATTGAAAAATCAGACGACGAAACGGAAACAGACGTTGTCCTTACAGCAGAGGGCAATCGTCTGTTTTCTTTTTGTTTGTCAACAGAACAAAAAGCCAGGGACTTTACCGCCGATTTGCAGAAGCTGTTGGAGCGTCACGACGTTCGATAGTTTTCAAGCGTTCTTCAATCGTGTTGATTTTATGCATCTGCGCAGCATTGGTCATTGCTCCCAGCACAGCTACATGCACGCATCCCGTCGTCAGTAGCAGTAGCAGGACGACGGCAACTGCCAGCGTCCCGCCCGCACTGTGGGCATTTCCTCGCCACCGTTGCGGCTGTATCATTTCTTAATATTCTTAGCGACTTTTTCGGCTGATCGTCCAATGGTGTACCCTCCAACGCCTATCATCAATAGTTGCCACAGTTGATCTGGCAACGGAATTGCCAGTGGTATTTGGTTCTCGGTAAAAATTTGGACGCTAAGTTCAATTAACGGGGCAAACAAAAAGTTCCAACCCACGATTGCAGTTATTGTTAACATCAGAATTGGTCGCCACGTTGCTGTTATAAAATGTTCTGACTTTGCTTCAGCTAGAATTACAGATGCCGCGGCTTGTTCGAGCTGTGCGGAATTTTGCATAAGCGCCATATTAAGTTCGCGCTCAACTTCCATTCTTTTGTTTTTGTCTTCTGGCAAAATGCGGTCCATGACATTTCCGACAATTGGACCAAGAACGGGCAACAAGGCTTGTATCATTGAAAACTCTCCAAAGTTTCTAGCCAACTCTGTTCTTCGTAGCTTTGATTAAACAGTGAGACGTAAAGGTTTAACTTTTTAACTTTTACGTCATGGATGCTTTTAAACACACAGCACCGCAGAGGCAGTGCAACGAGACACACAATGTCAACGTCGCCTGCGTTTAAATTCGTTTTCTTATCGGCACCGCGCGAAGTCATAAACGCGTAATGATTTTTAGATTTCCAAGAAACGCGCGAAGCTGTCTTGACTTCTATGCGTCTCGGCTGCGGTGTAAACGCGACAATATCAAAGCCCATTTGTTGGCTAATAACGTTTTGCACCTTCATACGCGACAACGCCGCTGCCGCTATGTGTTCGCCCGCCCGACCAATGTCGATGCTCAAGCAATATCCCGCATTCGTCGTATCAAACGCCGTGCGCGATTAGGCACTTGCTCCGCCCACTGACTGTCCAGCATTTCGGCAGATGCAGCAGCGAAGTCCTTACGGTCAATAGCAGCAATCATACGGCGGAACTTTCGCAGTCGTGGCGCTCCTAGATTAAACGCCATGTTTGCAAGAATGCACTGCGCTTCTTCTGGAAGATCGTTCCAATTACTAAAAATTTTAGTGCAATCACGAACGCAGCTCTCGACATCTGACAAAAACCATTCGTCAACACGTTGTTTTGAAACTTTAGACCCTATCGGCAAGTCGTATTCTGGTTCTGTTTCCAACAGCATATGCCCAATGCCAGATGTAGGTATACTGAGGTGATCTAAATAAACTTCGTAGCGAACACCTTCGTCCTGCTCTAAATCTTTTTTCAACCTGTCCATCATTTCAATTGTCCACAGGCGGATGACGCCCGTTGTGCGCTGAAAGGTATTCCTTGCGGTGCGCGTCAACGTCGCGACGTAGATGTTCAATTTCTGCTTGCATCCGTTCTAAACTTCTATGCAAGCGTTCGCGGTTTGTGGGGTCCATCATATTGCTGATTACTGACAGTCGCTGTGACACAAGGTCTGTATTGGTATCGTTACGATCAAGTCGTGTATCAAGCTTTGTAATTTTATGCAGAGCTTCCTTTACGTCCGCTTCAAGCTCCGACACCTTTTGCCGAACAACAATAAAGGACGTAATAATTGACGCAGCCATTCCGCCAACGGTTATCAGCATCCTTGCGTCTAATTCCATCGGATGCTCCTCGCTGTTATTGGCCGTCTACAACAATCGCAATAATGCATTCTTCACCGGAGGTTTGCGACAGCGTTACGGCCCCACGCCCCGTAAGTGTATGCAGCCAAAACGTCACTAGTGGCTGTGATGGGTCTGTCTTTTCTATGACGAGTCCGTGTGTCACCGCATCAAATTTTGCAACCGTCAGTGCTTCAGAAACTTGCTTGTCGTTCCAGCATGGCATCATCAGCTTTGCCAAGCTGTCTGGTGCTGTGATTGCAAATTCGTCCGCAGCCGCAGGCGTAAAAAAAGCCGCTAACAAAGCGGCTAGTAAAAAAGTTTTCATTGCGCGCCGGGGTCAGGCGGCGTTGCGGCAACCCAGCCATCAGTTAAATCAATCGCTCGTAGTGCCGCTAAATCAGATGCGTCTTTTATAAGCGTCATCAAACGTGATTCATTCGTGTAGGCGTCGGCAACGTGCTTTGCCACGGTCGTCTTGAGCGCGTCCATATCAACGTCAGCAAACTCCGCATCAGAGATGCAGGTGGTTTCTTTGCCATTGATAGTGCGTGTCACCGTCCCGCAACATTTCCAGCTTACGGTGCCGCTTGCCCTTGCGATTGATGCCTGACTGTCGCGATCTGTCGAGTGCCATTTTCCTCCGGTGACGATGCCAACAGTCTCAGACTCATAACGATATTGCGCGATTTGCTCCAACGCCTGAGCTTTTGCGTCCGAGAGAGAAAAGTCAGATGCCGTGACTGTTATCTTCCAAACATCCCCGTCAACTGAACCACTTTCGCCAGACTCATGCTCATATGCTTTGAGCGTGGGATTGACGTATCTGACATTACGAAGTGTTCCGGCGGAACATGCGAACGGTAAAGCTGGCTGCGCGTTTCCACGAAGATCGGTAAGTTCTTGGAATTGTTTGTCCCAAGAGCCGCTGTGAACAAGCGCACCATCTTTTTCTAGAGCAATCATTCTGTAAATCCTTAGTTAGTTTGCCTGGCCGTGACCAGGCGGCTTAGAACCATTAATTTCCAGCGCGTTTGCCGTGACAACGCTAATCGTATTAGTCCCCGTCGAATTGAAATTGCTGCTGCTGCTAATGATTTTTACGCCATTCCCTTGGCGGTCCACGTCAGTTCCATATGTCACGGAATTTGAATTGATCGTCATCGCATCCGAAGCCGACGGTGTGAAACCAAAGTAAATTATATTACCGTCAGTCGCTGCATTACCTTTGAATGTGAACGCTTGTGGATTGCTGAAACTCGTTGTTGACAGCGTTGATGTATTTAACTCCTGATTGCCGCTACCGATGGTATGCGTAAAATCGTCTTTATCAAAAACAGTCGTAATGTCGTAGTTGTTGAATCGGACGACGAATGGATAGTATAAAACAGAAGCGACTGTGTTTATCGTGCTTCCCTCAGCGGAATTGTTTTTCAAAAAATTGAGTTCGTTGTTATCAGCATCGTATCTGAGGGTAATTACATCGTTTGTAGAAAAGCTGTTAAAAACACTGGACGATGAAATTCCGCTGGATAGAACCGTTCTTAACTGTCCGTTTTCCCAATACGTGTAGCTGGCATTAAAATTTGTTGACACTCCGCCGCTTGCATTGTTCGCCGCAATTGAAACTTTCTGCGCTTCTTCTTTAGCAATTATCCCAACACCACCAGCGCCATTATGCAGCTTAAACTGAACTTCAGTCGTACCGCTTGTTGGAAGTGGTAAAGTAGATATCGCAGCGCCATCAGACCCTCCAGAGGCAGAAACTCTCAGATTGCCTTCAGAAAAAGTTCGCGTCGAATTAGAGGGATCAAGCGCGTTCATTACCGGGTATGTGTTCGATGGCGAATTTTTTGAATGGTTTGCCGAACCCATCGAGGTAAGACTAAAGTCGTTGCCCTTACTGCTAAAGTCATTGCCGATGTCGGAAGCATTAGAGAAATTTAAAAGGTACGAATTTGATCCACCACTATCCACCACCGTCTTCATATTCGCATCAGACCTTGCGACAAAACGATCAGCAGCAGTGTCAAGAAAATCAGAAATTGCAACGTCGCCGTCTTGGATAGAAAACCCGTCCAAGAAGACTACTTGCGACATATAGCCCTGGTACGGAATTAAGCTGCCGCCGGTCGCGCCGACAAAATAGCCAGCCAGTCTGTGGGTATGCGTGTTCGACGCAGATATAATGTTCGTCGGAATACCAGAGCCAACTTGTGTCGTACTTTGTTCAACTCCATTAATAAAAATCTTAGCGCCACTTCCGCCTTTTGCTGATAACAAGATGTGATACCAGCCAGTGTCCTTCATTTTTTTGGCTGGCTTTATCGAAGAGATGCCTTCAGTATAGAAACACAACACGCCAGTTGATTCGATCTTAAAGCTCGAATAATTGCCGCCTTCCATAGACCAAAAATATTGCTCCGTTCCGAATTTGTTAAGCATGACCCACGCCGACCAGATATAACAGGTCGCGTCAGATTGCGCCGACATGCTCGCGCTGTCCATTCGGTCAGACGAACCATCAAACCATATTGAGTTGGTTGTTGCTTCGGCATCGAAACCGCCAGAAACACTCGCACCACCATGAACAATAGGTAATAAGCTCATTACTGAAGTGCCTTAACTGTGAGCGCGGAAAACGTGGTACTGCCGTCGTTATATCTTGTGATGTATAAAAAGAACTCGTGTCCGTTCGTCGTCGTCAGATCGTCACCGTCGACCTTTGTGTAGCTAGACGTTGTTAGCGTCCCGGCACTGCCAGCATTTTTCATTAACAAAACCATCGTGCAATTTTTTGCAGGGACGCCTAAAGTATGCGCCCCATTATTAGAGAAGTGCTGAAAGTTCCCAGTATCTGGTGATGGTGTAAAAGTGCCGCTGGACTTAGTTCCAGAATCTTCAGCCGCAGAACTAAATCCTGCTGTGAGTTCATCGGCAGTGTCTGCAAAAAGAGTGTCGGCATTGTGCGCCGCTACATCGCTGCCTATGGCAAGTCCTAGCGCTGTTCTGGCGTCGCTGGCACTACTTGATCCAGTCCCTCCATTAGCAACAGCTAAGTCAGTCCCAGACCAATTTCCATTATTAACAGAAACTAAATCAAGGATTCCTTGGACAGTATCTTCCTTAAGAGCGTCAGAATCTGTGGCGTCACTAAAAATGATCGCATCACTTGCTGTAATGGTCGTGTCTGTTAGCCCAGCTAAAGCCCCATGCAAACCGGCAGGGGTTACAACACGACCCGTGTCAGTTCCTGTAATGGTCTCGGCTGTAGTCGCTAGTTCAGCTACGCCCTTGTTTGTAGCGGAGGCGTCTTCCGCCGAATAAGTCACCGTGTCAGTAGCCGACACAGCGACATCAATGCCCTCACCAGCGGCAAACGTCATGGTGTTTCCATCAGCAACAGTCTGAGTCGTCGAACCATCGGACATGACGAAATTGGACATTGAACCACTTCCATCGGTGCCTTTATTTCCAGTCCTCACGAATTGAACGTTTACCGCATCGCCATCCGATATAGTTCCTGCCGACAGCACATGCGCGACTGCAACTTTTGAGTACGTGCTTGCGCTCGTTACAGCGCCCGTCACATTGAAAATGTGTAGATTTGCTGGCGCAGAAGTTTTCGTAATTGTTATTGTTCCGCGCAACGCTGTGTTGGTGCTGTCGTCCCAAGTATCAACGAATGAATTAATGCTCGTTCCGTCTGCTGTGACATCATCGACAAACACAACCGTTGCACTGGATGCGGTGCCGTTATTAAGCGAGATTTTCCCTGCACCTTGATCCGCATCTGTTGTTGCGGTTTCAAAGGTCATTCTTAGACCTGGCTGATCTCCGTCGCTGCCCGCTGCGCCCGTACTTCCGGTGCTTCCAGTGCTACCCGTGCTTCCCGTGTCGCCCTTCAATCCAGTCCGGTCAAACATGACGCGAATGCTATCGCCGTTTCCAAACGTGTTTGCGCTGTCAACATGACTGACATTTAGTGTTGTAAACCCGCTTCCGTTTGTCAGACCAGTGATGTTGAAAATTGCAAAGTTTGCTGGCGTTCCAACTTCAATAAGTCGCAGCGTACCTTTGATCGTAGAAGTGCTGTCGTCCCACGTTAGAATATAAGCCTCAATGTCTTGCGAATCCGCAGTCGCGTCATCAATCGCAATTTCCGACACAGATGCTACTGTGGCATTATTGTAGCGTAATGCCCCAGCGCCCGGATCGGCAATCGTAGTGCTTGTGGAGAAGGTGTATTTGTATGCGAGAGCGGTAGTTTCAGCAGCAGCAAGAACAGCGGACGCAGCCGCTTCAGACGCTTTGGTCGTCGCGGTATCCTTATGCCCGCTGGCGGTCGATGCAGATGCCGCCGATTCGGCGGCTTTGGTGCTGCTTGTGGACGCAGAGGCGGCACTAGCTGTGGCACTGGAAGCACTGGCAGTCGCACTGGAAGCACTAGCCGTAGCAGAGGTCGCAGCAGCAGCAGCAGAGGTAGTGGCTGAAGCAGCGTCAACCAGCAAACTCCACTTTGCCGCATCCGTATTTGTCGTTAGCGGCTGGCTTCCGCTAGAGGTATGCGCAACCGTAGCAATAAAAATATTATTTGTGGAAGTGTCTTTAACAATATCGCGGATCGCGTAGGCCGTTGAAGCCGCCCAGTTGCCACGAACATTTCCAATTTCTTGACTGACATCTAAATTACCGGAAGCATCAAATGCGAGTAACTTGCTTGCCCGTGCTGTTGCGTCTTCAACCAATTCCGAAGTTGTGATTGAGTTTGTTCGACTAACGCGGATTGTCCGATTGAGCTGTTCCTGTATTTCATGCGTTGCCATCGCCAGTCGATCAAGTGCAAGCTCATGCGTATCTGCTGGGAATGGATCGTTCGCTGTGTAATCGACAGTTTGCGTTCGCGTTGTGGTCCGGCGAATGTGCCATTGCACTGTATCGGCTGGGGCAGAGCCAGCTGTCACTGTGCCTGTAGAACCGTTACCACCACTGACCGTAAAGTCGGACGGGTTGCTTTTAACCGTCTCCGCTCCGGTTGCTATTACACGTTCAACAACTTCGAGTTCAGCCGTCGTTCCAGAACCCTGGAATGGGAAGCTGACTGCGAACGCAGTTGTTGAGCCGTTACCCGTAAAGCTAACGACTGTTGTGGTCGATGATACTGCCATGTTGTGTTCCTAGTTATAAGGTCCGCTTGTCACCGCTTGAACGGGTGAAACGAATGGTGGAATTCCTGTGTCCATGAATTCCTGTCCGGTTTCTTCTCGCACTCTTTGTTCAAATCTGCGCGCCCAACCAGGGCGAATGTATTCTGCCATTTGCCAGAAAAAGAGATAATCAAGCGTATTGCGTGCGTAAAAAATATTAGCACCGGGAAGAAACGATTTACCGACGCGAAATGTTTGTTGTGCAGCAGAATCCCAATCCCCCTGCACAACCTCACTGAAAATTTTTGGCGTTCTAAGTAAACTTCCCAGAACAGGACCGCCGACTGCTTCAAACAATCCCTCACCCATGCGACCCTCTTTCAACATACCTATAAGAAGATCACCATAGAAACCCGCGCCTCCAGCCGTTACCATAGCGTCAAACCATGCTTCCATTGATGGTTCGCGCGGTTCTTTTCCCTTTGCTACATCTTTAAGTGTAGATGATAGATAGCCGTATACTGACATTGATAAAATTAAATTTGCAGCATAACCAAACCGAACACCTTCACCCTTAGCATATGTCCGACTTAAAATCTCACTCCAATAAGCAATCGAAAAACTTTTTAAGTGGAAGAACAACATAAGTATTTCAGTTACGGGGTTTCCCCTTTGTCCTGACTGTCTAATCATAGCCATTGTTCTAGCGCCGGGGGTTAGAACGGCAGAATCTGCAAAGCCGCCAATGAAACCTTGTAGGCGTTGTCGGGTGTCTAAATTTGTAATGTTGTTAGCATTTATATATTTCGTTCCTTGAACATCAGACATGCCTTCAGCAAGGTTAGACCAGTCATTTTCTGTTATGCCATAAGCAGACAATTCTGACCGTAACCCTGGATGAATGTCGTTAAACGATTTTGAAATATTTTTAGCAATTAAGTTTGAAATAGTTAAACCGACAGAAGTTTTCATCGTGTCGTTTAACCAATTCATTCCTGTAACACGCATAATGTTTGAAACTAAAAACGCACCTTGCCCGTCAATACCGTCATTACCCATCCACCGTGACTGCACGCCACTTATTAAACTGTCTATGCCAACGGCAAGACTGTCTGCAACTTCACGCACTTGAGGGTCGTTTAATCTTCGTCCTTTAAACAATCCAGTAACAACAGATTGATGCGCCTGCATAAACGGGACGCCAACTTCCGATATCCGTGAAGCCGCTGTTCCCAAATCGGATAAACTGGCGAGAGACACGCCGCCAAGCAACGCGCTGCTGCTTACATTACGCAGCCAATTAGACACACGCGCAATGTAATATCCATCAGCGCCCCAAGGTGGAAGCATAGACGCGCTTCCAGTAACTTCGTTAAACAAACGGTTTTGATAATTTTCATTTATCTTATTTGCTATTTTTTTGCCGCGCAGTCGCAAATTAACAGCACGGTTCGTAATGTCAGCCAGCATATGTTTTGGATTCGGCCCTAGATGCACCATTGCGCCAATAGATTTTGACATTAAATCTGCACCGCCAAAAAACGAATTTCCAATATCGGGGTTTCCATACTGCTGCATGTATGACCACGCAGAAGCGCCATCCTTAAAATGCAATGACCGTTTGTGACTAAGTTGTTTTCCTAAATTTCCTGGACCCGTAAAACTTGCGTCAGCGCTTAAATCTTTGACAACATCATTGGCTCGTCCATTTGTGACTGATTCATAACTGTTTTCTAAAAATTTTATTTTCTGTTGCCGCGTCATAGTAACGTGATCTGCGCCAAATGTTCGACTGTGATCCAACAGATCAATAATGTCTTGTGACCAAACCTTTTGACCTTTTTTTAATATTTTAGTTTGGTTGTGACTTTGCTTAACAAGATAACCGGGCAAACGCGCAATGTCGGCTCCATTCTTGTTTGCAAGCTTGCGTAGATATTCGTTAGCCTCCTCCATAGCTTCCGCAACAATACGAGCGGTATCATTTCCAGTGCTGCCTGGATTGTAACTTTCCTCCATTAAAATTTTACCGTTATTAGATTTTCTTAAAAATTTTATTGCCTCCTTACGTTCAACCCCCTGCGCTTCAACCGCATTTGAAAAAATTACATTTGCCTCACGGTTTACGGCGTTCGCAGAACTTTCAACGCTGTGTTTAAATTTACTTTGTCCGTACTCTCCCACTAATATTGATTCCAAATACCTTGGTATTTCTTCATCTGTGAGAGTTCTTATGCGCTGCAAATGCCGCATACGAACTTTTAAATTCAAAACGCGATTTCGCTTTTCTATTGCAGCCGCGCGTTCCATACGGGCAACGCGATCCTTAATTGCTTGTGCCATTGACGCATTAACATCAACAACTGATCTATCTGACTGCAACGCTTCCTGCATCTCCATAACTTCAATTAACAAGTTCGTTACTTGGTTTGGTGACAAATTCGGCGCTACGGCCTGCACATTTGCTTCACAATCAACAGTAGCCATTAGCCAATTGCCCCCATAACACACGCTGCGGCCCTAACGTAAGCCTCCCCAATTTGCTTTGTGTCTTCTATGTTTTTATCTGCTTGAGCAATGTCATCGACTGCGTCTAATTCAGATAATGTTTCGTCGTCTATTTCTGTTCGCAATGCTTCTGTTTCTTTTTGAATTTTATCTGTTTCAGAAATGATTAAATCTATTGTTTCGAGGTCATCAACAAACGCTTCCCGTTGCGACCTAACGCGCTCTAAAATTTTTTGTTCTTGATTGTAGAAAATTAAATTTTCTGGAGAATGCGCTTCTTGAACTACACGTTGCGCTGTTACTGGATCAGGAACCTGTTTTGAAATTGAACTTGGATTAAAGCTGGAATTTGGAGGTAGTGTTACTGTTTGTATGTCTGGCATAGCAGGGGGCAATTCGATTGTCTTACTATTTTCCTTAATTGCTTTTGTTACAACTGGCCCAGCCATTTCCTTATCAAGAATAAAAAATTCATCACCAATGCGGATTACCAAACCATCCGTTATCACTTTATCTTTCTTTAATTGTTCGCGCAGATTGATTGCAGATTTGCGCGTTGGAAAACTTAAATAACTTCCGTCTGGTCTGTGCATAAAAACGTTTGCAGTGACGGCTAAGTCCATTTCATAACCGCCGCCCTCTACAGAGCGTTGCTGTGCCTCATGTCCAGACCGTTGCAAATCAGAACGTGCCTTTCTTGCTTGACCAGAAGTTTTGTAAGTATCGCCTGTGCGAACAAAAAATCTTTCGCCAGCTACCCTTTCACCACCTTGCGGCAAACCCTGTATAATAGGTTCCAAATTACCTTGACCGCCGTTACGAATATAACCCACGCCCGTATCAGTAGCGTTTTGCATTTGCATACGCATTTGGACATCAAGTCCATAAACCATTTGACCATTAGCAATCATCCCTGCTGCGGTTGACATATTTTGATGTCGATTTTCATCAGACAAACCATTATGGGCGTCTGACGCATCTTGAATATTTTTGGGCGGACGCAATCTATCTTTAAAAAATCCGCCTAGCCCATGCAGTCCGCCACCCAACACACTGCCAAATGCAAGATTTGCCATTGAATCAACGTGGTCGTAGTCTGCTTGTTGTTCTTGCGCAGCTAACAAAACAACAGGTTCAACCATTGCTGCGCCTGCCGCGCCTTCAATAAACCCCCGCTTTGCTCGAATAGCACCACGCCCAAACACAGATGCTGTTTGCCCTAATTGACTTGCAAATCTCGCGTGACCGAAAATAGGAACAAACGCACTGCCGACATTGAGCGGGTCTAACATGCTGCCTAAAAGCCCTGCCCCCAACTGTGCAGTAAACGTCAGCCCTCCCTTGCGCGCATTGTCTAAGACATTTTGTCTAGCAGTTTCCTGCCGTTTCCAATCAATTAAGAGATCAAGACTTTCACGCGTTTCACCGAACTGCGGTTCTAGCAGCCCTGTTAACCCCGCTTCTGCTATTACCTCGGCTTGTTCTTCTACCGAAATGCGTTCAACAAGGTCTGGGTCTTCGCCGCCATAATCTAAAAAACTTTCTGGATCTAAACGCCGGTTTATTTTTGACGATCTGTCTTGCACCCCACGCGCAACGTTTAATTCGCCGATACGAAACAAACTTGCAGTTGGATTAAAATGCAGGGCGTCGTCAAAGGACGCACCAACGGAGGTTCCAAGATCGAATTGCATGTCTAATGGTCCCACTCTCGTAGAAAGTGGGTTGGGAAACTGCTGGGGCATTTTAGTCTGCTAATTCCTGACGTTCGTTACTGCGCCTTACGTTTGCTTTATACGCCGATGACATTAACGAATGAAATCCTCGTCTCTGCGCTTGAGCGCTAGACAACGCTAAGGCTTCATCAATAGAAACACTGATTACTTTTCCATCTTCTGTGGCAACAGGTTGTCCATTGTGATTTAGAATAGCCGCGCTTCCATCAGGCGATAGTTGCCAAGTTGCGTTTGATTGAATGAGTTCTAATTCTTGCTTTTGTATTTGTTCTGCTGTCATTCCACTGCGCATAGCATCCCGTAGATGTAGCGGCGAAAACTTAATATCAGAATTAAATTCAAACCAATTTTTTAAACCTATAACAGCCCTGCCAACATCTAATTCTGACACGCCATCCTTTGGTGCTATTCCATGCAAATAATCGTGATCGACAACATCATAATGCTGCGTAACAACTTGATCGTATGCTGAATTTACCGCTTCTTCCACAGATGCGGCATTGCCGTTTTGTATGTTACTACGCGCAATCATTTCAACGGCATCTTGGACGGACCTAGCCATTGCTATGCCCTTATCTTTTGACGCTTTTCTTACGCTTGCCATTTTTGCACCGAGAGAAGAATTAAAGCCCTTCATGTCGAACGGCGGCGCGTCAGATCGCAATTTAGTTAATCCACCATTTTTAATTATAGAGGCAAGACGATCCCGCAAATTGTCATCGTCCACAGCCATCATAGCGGACACGTTTGTACTTAACCCCTGCGCTTTCATTTCGCCTAAAACGCGCGGCCAATCATCTCCATACATTTCGCGCATCATTTTTATACGATTCGCAGCTTGCTCTGGCTGCAGTTCGTCGAACGATAAAACCTCACGTTTTGCATCCGACTTACTTATAATTTTTCTACTCCAAAATGGTATGCCTAAACGGTCCATTTCACCGTCACGCTTTTCTGCGTAATCAGCGTAATTTTCTCTCGTTGGATTTTTTTGCAGTCTTTGGTAAGACTCAACAACACCAGGCGAACTTTGCACTGCTAATGCTGGGTCGTTAGCTCGCAATTCTTGATTTTGACTTATTGCTTTTTGCAGCAATTGAAACTGTTTTTGCTCACGGTCTTGATCAAAAGGTGCTGCATCCGACAATTCCTGGCGCTGTGCGGCAAGGGCTTCGGCTTGTTGCGCGCCTGACATTTGATTTAAATTCTTAATAACGCCAAGAAACGCTTTTTGATCGACAATCATTTTTTGCACAGACGCAACATTGTCTTCGCCGCGAATATTAGAAGTCACATAAGACGGCCTCAACACGTTCTTATACTCTGGGCGTAGTTCCTCCCCCTCTTTTAGATTTTGTTCAGCCTTTAACGCTTGTTGTATTTTTTTAAGTGCTGCTTTTTCTTTCGCACCTACCCTTTGACTAATTTCTTTAATAATAACGTCACGTTGCCTCTGGTTTTGAATTCGTAAATCCATGTCTTCAACGTCAACATTAGCTTCTTGAACAAAACGATCTGCTAGTGCCATAAGTGTCGGAGTATCTAAATCCTTTAAATTGTTGCGAACATTATGAAACACAACAGCATCTTTCGTTAGCGAGATAACCTTGTTTGCTTTTTCTTGATCAAAAATTTTTGCACGGATATTATTAGCGTCAAACAATGCTTCAAGTTTTTCCGTTAATTCACCACCGCCCTCTAAAATAGCAACTCCCCGTTCAATATCTTTAATAGCTATTTTTTCAGCAGCGTCCCTTTCTCTCGTAATTTTTTTACGGTCCCTTTCAAGAAAATTATTTCCTTTTTCTATCCAACGCGCGCGTTGCTCGCCGGTTAAATTTGGAAGGTATTTACCGTCTTTTAAATCTCCTAAAAAACCTTCTGCATTCCTCTGCATGTCAAACGACGCACGTGCGTTGTCTGCGTTCTGTAAATATTTTTGATACATGCGCGCGCCTGTGTCAGCAGCAATGACACGGTTGGCAACCGCTTCTTCAATTGACTGAAGCGCATTATCCGCGCGCTGTTGGTATTGAACATCGCCATCAGTATCTTGCGCTGACGAGGCTAATCCGGCCATGCGTGTAACTAGGTTTGCCTCAAGCTTTTGACGGCCTCTAGTTATACCATCCTTTTGAACAGCAACCTTTCCGCTTATAAAGCTACGTTGCATATCCTTTTTAAAACGCGCTGCTGCGTTCGCAGATAGCCCTGCGCCAGACTCCTCTAAGATTGCATTTGCCCGGTCATCATACGCAGCCATTGCAGCCATCGGGT
>VTLG01010451.1_pt1 | contig 41933 bp, 77 predicted proteins | sample 4694571 | NCBI WGS metagenome assembly VTLG01 (sample SAMN12604809, study PRJNA352737) | marine metagenome | biome: ENVO:00000447; feature: ENVO:00000209|ENVO:00000569|ENVO:01000036; material: ENVO:00002151; isolation source: viral sequences binned using virsorter ...
ACGCAGTATGGTAATCAACAGACATAACATCTTGCTTAGATAAGATGTTTCTTTCTGCTTCAATACTTAGCTCAGATTGCTGACCTTCAAGAATTGTTCCTGACTTCATTAAGTAGCAACGGAATTCTTGACGATTACCAGTAGTTGTTGGATCGTTGATGTTAACCTGAGAGTCGATTACAACTGTACAACCAGCAAACTGACCGATTGATCTGTCAGTAACACCAACTCCACCACCACCCCAAGTAATGCCAGTACCAGTTGATAAGGCAGAAGTTGAGAATGTTAGTAAACCTACTTGGTATAGGTAGTAAGCAACCGCAGGGTGAACTATAAGAAGATCAAGTTCTTCTCCTCTTTCTCCTAAAAGGGAACGAGCTTCTGCAACAGTAGCAGCAGTAAGATAGTTTGCTTCAGCAGTAGAACCAGAACCACCTAATTGCTTCTCAAGGCGATGACCATTAAGAGCAGTATGGAATAAACCAGTAAGAGTTTCAAATAAACGAACAGAGTTCAATTTGTTGATAGCATCTGCAAGTTGATTTCTGATGTGACCCATTGGATCTTCACCAGCAGCTAAAACAGCTACATCATCAACAGCATAAGCAAAACCTCTATGACAGATAGTTGCGATCTGCGTATCTGTACCGATTTTTTGAGGTGTTAGATAACCAGCACCACTTGTTCCCCAAGTACCTGTACCATCTAAAATTTCTTCAGTTGGTGCAATTGGGTTAAATTCTGGAACCTGTATTCTTGTTCCACCTGCTGTTGCATCAAGCAAAGCATTACGAACTACAGCACCAGATTGGATAAATAGGCTACGCTCTTTGATAGCTTGAGAAACGTAAGCACTAAAATTATTTCTTTTAACGATATCCGCTAATAGGACACCGCCAGTATAATTCTGAAACGGAGCAGCCATTCAGATTTACCTTAATAAGATTTGCGATACCCTAATCACGGATAAGGGGGTTAATTTCACGGAAACTAACTATTTTGTTTGAGCCTCTTGCTTGAGCACGGCTGCAAGCTGTGGGTCTTGTTCTGATATTAGCATTTGTTGTGTTATATTGCCCGTTTTCCAGGGGTTTGGTTGACCTCCACCAGCATTAGCAACAGGGCTTGGTTTTGCACCCATACCAGCAGCAGAACTTGGTTTAAAATGATGTTCCCAACCACTACCAGGATTTTTAAGACTTGTAAGATAGTTTGTTAAATCTTGTTCAACCCCACCATTAAGAACAACAACTTTACCTTCGGCATTTTTTTGTAACTTACCTTGTAACAATGCCAAAGTTTGCTCTGCATTTATAGCACCTAAATTACTGATAGCTGCCAATGCTGTTGTCTTTGTAGAAGCTACCTCATTTGAAGTTTTTAAATCTTCTAATTGCTGAGATAAAGTCATTATTTGTTGCTCTTTTTCTTGGGCTGTTTTATTAGCCTCTTCCCAAAGAGTTTTCCATTGACCTTGATCTTCTAACTCCTGTTTACGTTGTTGATCTTTTTGTTTGTAAACATCATCAAGTTTAGTCTTGATACCTTTAAATTTTTCTTGTGCTTCAGCAGCTTCTTTACGAGCAGCAGCTACCTGTGCTTCATACTCTGCTTTTACAGCATCAAGATTTGGTGCTTGTGGTTGAGTTGGTTGTGAAGCAGTTTCAGCCACAGGCTGTTCAGCAGGAGTCACAGAATCAGGCTGAATTACTTGTTCTTCGATTGCCATGGATTATTCAGATAATGGATTAGTAGTTTTCTTTTTAGTAGTTTTCTTTTTAGTTACTTTAGGTTCGGGAGCAGGACAAGCAACAGGAGCTTCAGCACCGTTACCCATCCTTTCAGATAGACCAGGTTCTACAAGCTCCCATTTATAAGTTCCATCAGGTTGTAAAACTTTATCTAGGGATTTAGCCATAATAGTGTATGTACTTATATATCATCTTATCAAACTATTCAGTTTTGGCTTCATTTGCTGATGGTAAAACTTCACCTTGTACTAAAATATCCCTAAATTCCTCTCTATCAATAACTTGTTGATCAAATAATGATGTTAAAGCTGTAATATCCTGTCCAATTAATCTTTCAATATCAAAATCTCTACTAATTTTTACCTCTGGTGGTTCAATACCTACATATTCAGCAGATAAATTAAAACATTTTTGAAGTTTTTGTTCTAATTCCATTGAAACCATTGCAAGCATAGAATTTGTATCGACACGATCTAATCTTCTAGCATCAGCAGATTCAGCTACAAACTTTTGTTGACTTAATGTACTAATACCAAGAGTAGCCATTTGCATTTGTAATTCTTTTATTTCAGCAGATTGAGCATCAAAAGCACTAGAAGCTGGTTCAACATAATAAATTTTATTACCTGGTTGAGTTGCCATTGCATAATTAACAGATATAGCTAAATCTTTTGTTTGATCATCATATCCTTCCATTACAAGCATTGGTTGAGATGCAACATGCAAACTATGAATCAAATCAGCCTGTCTTTGAAAATGAGCAAGATTTAAATAAGCAATATCAAGCAAAGGTGGTTTACTAACTAAATTTTCAGTTTTTCCAGAATAAATAGTTACTAAAGGTATTTCACCAAGAGAAAAAGTACCTGATTCTACTAATTTGTATTCTTGATCTGTAGTGCTAGTACTAAATTCCCCCATATAAGAATTATCATCAACGTCATACATTGCATCAATTTCATCTTTTTTACGAAATACTCTATAACTTCCAGATTCTATAACTCTTACTTGATCGTAAACTTTTTCTCCAAAATCTCCATCAGGTAATACAGCTTTTTCTGCAATTCTTGCCTGTATAAGATTTCCATAATTAGATTCTCTATCTAATCTCCAACCCAAAAGATTTGTTGGATCTACGTCAATCCAATATGGCCTACGATTTTGTGCTCTTTCTTCAGCTAAACTCAATGCACCAGAAGGTGCAGGATAATCAACAAGAATATGACTTTGACCATAAGTAAGAGAACACATTAATATCCTTCTTGCATATTCATCTAAATCAGAACCACAACCATCAACATCCATTTTGAATGTTTCTGTCCAGTAAGGATCTCCTGTTAAAGTTATTGGTTTTCTTAATACAAGACCTGTAGCTGCTCTTATTAATCTTTGCGTAAAAGGACTAAATACAGCACGGTTTACTCTTGCCATATATGCTGTGTAATCTTCTCTTGGCTCTAATGGTAAAAACGCTTCACTATTTTCTCTAAGATATTCTGTACCTTCAGTAACAGCTTTCATTATTTCCCACCCTTTCATCATATCTAAAACTGCTCTAGTTCTAGTAAAAGGACTATCTATATCTCCAATATTTGTAGAGGTCTGTACTTTTGTTCTGTAATCACCAGGAATTGAATAAGTCATCTAACACCTCCATCGTTTTAATGCTAACGCTTTTCTTGTTGGTCGGCCTTTACTATCTTTCATTGGACCTTTTACTCCTTTCATACGAGCACAAAAAGATTTTCTTCTTGCTGCTCTTTTACCAGTTGGATTTTTTTCAGTAACAGGTGCTTTTAAATTACTACCAGTGGCACGATTATATTTTGCACGACCTTTTGCAGTCAGTCCACCTTTTTTAGATTTTTCTCCTCTACCTACAGATAAGCTGACACCTTTACGTTTAGCCATTATCTACCTACCTTCGCTTGTGCCCTTTTATGGGCTTGAGTAAAAGTGTCTCCTGCTCTCATTCGCCGTTTCATAAACTCCATATGCTTTGCACTATGATGCTCAGAGTGTTTGCTCAGTAAAGTTTTTTGACGAGAGGTAAGTTTCACTTCTTTTTCTTTTTTTTCTTAGAACGTAGCTTTTTAAGATCAGCAGCCGTGATCTTATCCCGTGGTGGAGCAACAGCAGCAAGTTTGCGTTGTTTGCTCGAATAAGATCCTTTAGGCATTAGATAGCAGAAGTAATAGCACCATTAGTTACGAAACTAACTGATACTGTAGAAATATCACCAACAGTAGAACTAAATGAAGTTCCTGTAATAATTCCATTAAAGCTAAGTTTTTTAGTACCTGATGTATCTAAGAAAAGATTAAATGCAGCAGTACCATCATCTTCAGTAGTTAATACGTCTGAAATAATTTCAGCAGTATTATCACCAGACGTTGCTGTATAAAGAAGATCAACAGTACCAGAACCAGAAATTAAAGATCCTACATATTTTCTAGAAGTATCTCCATGAGCAGTACACTCAAGAGTGTCTTTTGTAGTATCTAATGTCCAAGCTGTTGTTGAAGCTATAGCTCCTACTGATCCAGATCCGTTATCAAATGCAACAGAGCCTTCTTCACCACGAAAAAATGCCATGATTTTAAGAAAATTTTACTTATAACAATATATTACCTTGAAACTGCGTTTTTCACAGTTATTTTTTCTTCTTTTTACGTCTATGTTGATAACTTATCTTCTTACTACCTGTTTTTGCACGTTTAAATCTTGTTTTTTCGGCACTTGACATCTCTTTTGTTGTCTTAGGTGTCTTACTTGATACACGTTTACTTGGTCTACAAGCTGGATAGCCTCTTTTTTCGCCTTTTGAACGACCACAAGGCTTACCAGTTTTTACATCAACCCATTTTTCTTTGAACCAACGGGTTAAACCGCCACTACTTCTTGCCACGTTTTTTAGTTCCCGTGCGATAAGTACCACCACGCTTCTTATACTCTCGTACAAGCCATGCGTTAGCGTAAGCTGATGGATAAACAGCAAATTTGCGTTTAGCTTCTGCTTTTACCCTAGAGTATAACGCTTTATTTACAGGAACATTCGCCACGCTTTTTACCTCCCTTCTTTTTCTTCTTCTTTTTCTTAGTTGTAGAATGGTACATAGTAAGAATTAGGTATCTTAATATATTCTAAACGAAGTCTGACCTAATGTCTCTGGTTTTGCAAGGTTAAATTGCTGTAGACAAAGATAACCAAAAGCATCAAATGCATGATCAACTCCTAAATTTTTATTTGGCAAACCAGTATTTGGTGCATAAGTTAAAGTTCTAAGCGATTTTATTAATTCTTTACATCTTGGATGTATTAAAGTTCTTCGATCTCCATTTGCATCATACAAAGCAGTATTAACAGCAGTAATCTTATCTCTTATTTTCCAGGGAGCTTTTGGACTCATAACAGTAAATCCGCTTCGTCTAAGAATACTATGATCTGTCGAACCCACTCCACTTGTTTTTCTGGCATTACCAGTAGGATCAGGACAAGCAATTACTCTTCGATCCACCCCATATCTTCTTGTAACTTCTTCTGCAAAATCCCAAGTTGTGGCTCCACCCGTCAACATAATCTCATCAAACACATAAAGCATATCATTATGCTTAACAGCACAGATTCCTGCCATGGGGTCAACGTTAAAATCTAAACCCAACAACAATGGCAGCATATGTAGGTCTTGCACTTCTTTATCAATATTGTCATCAGCAAAGCTAACAGCAACTAAACCAGTTAAATTTTCAAAACTAGCCTCAAATTCTTGTCTGAATGTTCTTCCATCTAATTGCGACCTAGCTGCTTCAACTTCTTCTGGAGCTACATTACCTCCTTCAATTGTAGTAAAACTCCATCTTTTCCAATCATCCCACTCCTGTTCACCACAAAAACACCACATATCATAAAACCAACTTGCAGTTCCATCAGGTGTAGAAATAAATAAAGCCCATCCTTGTTTATCGGCTAAAGCAGGTCTAATTACTTCTGCCCATACATCTCGATCCATAAACGCTGCTTCATCCAATACAACCCCTGCTAGGCTTCTTCCCCTTAATGCCATCGCATTCTCTGTACCCTTTAACTCGATAGTTGATCCATTAATCAACTCCAACCTTAAATCAGTTTCATTTTTACTCTGAACCCAAACTTTAGGTACTAACCTTTTTAATTCTTTCCACGCAATATCCTTTGCCATCCTATAAGTAGGAGCACAATAAAAATAAGTCTCCCCAGGTCGATTGATGGCTCCTCTGAGCAGTTCAATACAGGAAAGGTATGATTTACCAAATCTTCTTCCTGCAACCAACACCCGAAATCTTTTATCACAATTAAATACCTCCCCTTGTGCATACCTTAAACTAATTTCTGGTCTGTTTTTTACCGCCATACACTCAAAAATAACAGAAATTTCAATCTATACCCCCTCTTTATAGCCTATTTCAGCATTTTTAGGTTATTATTTCAATAAATACACCTTGCAAGTAAGTCCGTGGCTTCTTCTACCTTTCCCAACGATATAACTCCTCCTGTAGCTCAAGCGAATAAAACTCGCAGACCTAGATTCGTAGCTCGTTCTACAGCAGAAAAGGTTCAAGAACGTGCTCAACGCTTATATTCACGCCAACTTGACGGTAAAACAACTCGTCAACTCGTAATAGAACATTCAAAAATTGAACAAATCTCAATAACAACAGCTTGGGAAGATTGGGGTAGAGTAAAACATTGGAATACCGAAGATTGGGATAAAGATAGAGAAAATATGCTTCCACGTTTACAAGCTATGAGAGTACGTCTATTCAATAAAGCTATATCAAAAGGTCAATTACAAACAGCAGCACAGATTCTAGACTCTCTAGGTAAGGTAATAGGTGAATCCGTAGAAACAGTAAACATTCAAGCTCCAGAACTTTCAATAAAAGTTGAGTCGAAGTAACGAAGATTTAGAGAATATATTTAAGTTCCGAGGGGATGGCCATATATCAAAAATTTTTGCAATGCTCCCCCTATACGCTCTAAGGCGTCTCTGTGGCTCTCTGATAGCACTCTAATAGCATTTAGGTATGATAATACCTTCAAAATTTTGGCCTGTCTGAAGCCATCCTCAGAGGACTTTGTAATATACTTAATATATGTTTACTTGATATCACTTATATGGTATTGTGGTATTAGGTTAAAGAATGGGCATGTACTATTGCCAATTTTTGAACCTGACTTTTTTAGAAATCCGTTTCCAGTAAATCAATTTAAAAAAATTGTGGATCAGGAAACAACAAAAGGAAATCTAAAAAAAGAACATTGAAAATTTATCACCCTTCCTTCTTATGATTGGTAACACTTGCATAAGTCCAGACTATGAAAAAATTTTGATATCTAAAAAAATTAGATATGAAAAATGCTTTTCAAAGTCTGGTAAACTTTGGCTTAAAATTAATCCTTTTGACGAATCAAATAATTTTGATTTCTTTCATTCAATTCCAACTTTTGTGAAGTTGGTATTAGAGGATTAATTATGGATAAGCATACTGAAAGAATACTCAAGGCAATAAATAAATTGCCTTCCTTCGTTATTAATGAAGGTGAGATAGTCTATATGAGATTATCCAGAGATTACAAATTCGAGAAGAATCCGAAGCCTAGAAAGTTTCTAAAAATTTTAGTTCAACTTCCAGATTCGGAACCATACAAACCAGAGGATCAGGAGTAGAAATACTCCTTTCCTTTCCTTCCATTTTACCTTCCAAAAATTATGAGAACTAAACTTTTATTAATAGCATTCTTGTTATTAAGTTGGCAAAGTTATGCGATTATTTCAACTTTATATAATCGCTTAGATGCTCGAACAAATCAAATTGAAAAATTACTTGAGGAGCTTTAAAAAATGCACAGTTTACAGCTTAAATTATTTCTTAATTTATCGGATGCAGAAGTTGCAGAAGTTCTTGAAAATATACAAGAGCTTCAACATATAGAAACATTCAGAGAATTAAAAGAAGAGATAATAAATAAACTTGAACTTTCACAAGCAACTAAAGAATTAAATTTTTTAGATGCTGATTTTATTAATTCAGAGGAGTCTTTCTAAAATGATTATTTATTCAATTGAATTTTACGTTGAAAACAAATTCGGTAATGATCATATGTATTTAAAAAATGAAAAGGATCATTGGATTCTTTCATTAACAAATACTGAAACATTATTGCCTAGACACAAAGCCAGTTTAAAAAAAGCTGGTTTTAATTTTATTCAAACTTTTAAAAACTCATGAGAAAAAAAACTTTTGACTTTACAAAACACAAATGTAAAAAAATTATTTTTACAATAGACTGTGATTATTTACCACTAGTCGAAGCAATTGGATTGGATTATTCAGAATATGGATCTGATTTAAAAATAAAAATATTTTTAGATGCTGAAGAATTCAGAAGAATGTATAATCCTGATCCCTATAAATTCGCATTTAATACTCTTAATCCTGAGTTAGCAGAAAGTTGTAGCGAATTTAAAATATATAATCCAACTAAGAAAGACTACCTCATATATGAGATAGATTAAAATAGTTTTTCCACAATTTGAAATTCCAGGTTGTGGAAAACTTTTTTTCCTTTTTTTTTTTTTTTTTTTTTTTTTTTTCTAAAAAAATTTTTTAACTAGGTTTATAAACTGAATGTAAAACTGAATGTAAAACTGAATGTAAAATTGAATGAATTTTTTATATATATTTTTTAAGACATACTTACACATACATAGACAGATAATTTATAATATGATAGTAAACTATTTACATTTAAAAATGTCTACTCAAACAGAGCTTAAAGAGTCTAACTTTGGTTATGTCACTTATTCAAGTGCATTGACAAATTATATAGGCTTGAATCCTTCATTAATAGATGAAGTAATTGTACAAATTTTTCAAAACAAATTTCTAAAGGGTGACTGGGGAATTGTTGAGAGTGATTCAATTAAAACTAACAACCACACTATAAAAAATCAAAATGGTGGTGGTTTATTAGGAGTCTATCAATTATCTACTGGCAAAAAAATATGGATTATGACAGTAGGATACGGATTAACAGAGGATAAGATGGACTTAGAAAATTATACAAAAATGGATTACAACAATACTTGTATTATGTTTCCTGAGGATTACTAAAATGAATTTTATTACTTTATTACCTGCATATGGTAGAGATTACAAAAGCAAGAAAGCAATTTTAAATGATTTAAACGCATTAAAAGATTTTCTTGTTTCTCATACTGGGCAATACATAAACAAGCCACAATTTAAAGAACTAAATATTAGTTCTTTTAATGTTCGATATGATCAACAACGAAAAATAACAAATATAAAAATAGGAGATTTAAAAAGATGACTTCATATATTTTTTTGAATGTTAAAAACGGAAAATCAAAAGCAATAAAATTTGAAGATTATAAAAATAAAATTAAATCAAATAGGGATTATAAAAAATGATTTATAAAGACATAAAAGTTACTTTATATAGTGCATTATGTAAGCACTATGAAAGTAATAATAAAAATTTTTACAATATTTTAGATGATATTGTAGAAATTTTAAAAGAAGAGCAAATTAATAATATTTTAGAAAATTTAAAAAATTATTAATACTTTCATTTAGGGATGTTTTAAACATCCTTAAATAAAAGTATTTTTTAAATGCTTTTAACCTTCCAATTTTTTATAAATCATCATGAATGAACTTTTAAAAATGTCAAAACAAAATAAAAAATTAAAAAAAACTTTGATTTTTGACTTGCCAAGTGGCAAAACTTGCCCTAAAGCTAATGAATGCCTTGCTTATGTTGAAATGAATGCAAAAGGTAAAACAGTATTAAAAGAGGGTAAAAATTCTATTTTTAGATGTTTTGCAGCAAGTCAAGAAAATCAATATCCGAATGTATATAAAGCAAGAAAATATAATCTTGATTTAATATTAAAATCTTTAAAGGGTAAATATGGATTTTATAGAACATATGAATTAATTCATAATTCTATTCAAAAGCATAAAACTAGAAATATTAATAAAGTAAGAATTCATTCAAGTGGCGATTTTTTTAGTGGTGAATATTTAAGATGTTGGTTCGCAGTAGCTAGACTTAATCCATTAATGAAGTTTTATTGTTATTCTAAATCCTTGCACTTGTTTGGAACTAATGTTTCGATACCTGAGAATTTCTTTTTAACTGCCAGTATGGGGGGATTAAGGGATGACCTTATACATAAAGGATTTTTTAAACGCTATGCAATTGTAGTTAATAGCGAAGCCGAAGCAATAAAAAAAGGTATTGAACATATGGGAAAGCCTTACAAAATAGATAAGGATGATTCAAGTTGTTTTAAGCCTGATCCCTTCGCATTATTAATTCATGGGACACAAAAGAAAGGATATTTTAAAAATTTAAAAAAATAATTATTTGATTTTTAGAAAGCAAAAAATCAAAAATTGAAATAAGAAATCAAAATCCTGGATTTTTTGTTTTTGGCTTGAATGCTTTAAATGCATGAATGCTTGAATGTCTGAATCTGAAAATTCTGAATTGTCATGAATGAATTGTTTTACTCTGGACATATTAATTAATAGTTTACTAATTTATGGTATCATACATATTACATTCTTATATAAAAAATCATGAATGAATCACAAAGAGTCTGGATGACTCAAAATCAATTAAAAAGATCTTTAAGTATTCTTGTATGGGCAGAAGAATTTGCTAAGTTACAAGACTCTTCAATTGCTTATCAATCTTCAGAAGAAATAAAAGATTTAATAGACCATATTTTGACTCAAAATAATTTAGTGAGGGTTCAAAAATGAACGAACACATTATGAAAGTTCCTTTCAACATAGATAAATTATCTCCAGAAAATCAACTAGTAATAGTTAGATTAGTGAATCATTTAGCAAGCTCTGGAGAAGGATATAGAGAAAATGTAATTGAAAGAATTGAAAAAATTAATAATGAAAACTGTATGACTTTTTTTGAGGATGATGATTTTATTGAAGATAATTATATGAAAATAGAAAAAGGTAGATATGGAGTAGGCAAAACTGCAAAAGAAATTGAAGAAGAATTAGAGTTTGAAGAAGAGGTAGGTAAAAAGTTAAAGAGGATTAAATAATGAATACTGAACAAAAAGTTAGAGTTTTATTGAATATTCTTTCGGCACTTTGTGAATTAGCAGAAAGGGATGCTACTTTCTTTTTACCCCAGAAAGGTAATGAAATAGATTACGAAGAATCAATTAGATATTTAGTTAGAGAGATACAAATTACAAGTAGGAGAATTGATTAATGACTTATCAATGTAAACAAGTTGATATAGGAGATAAATGCGTAGAGTGTTTAAGATCAACTTCTTTTGGATCAGGTTTATTTGTAAATAGAATACCTGCTGATAATGATAAATACATAGGTTATTTATGTCCAGAATGTAATTTTTTTGAGTGTGATCGTTGTGATGAAAAAATTTATTGTAATGAAGATGTTACTGCTTTTGATGTATATGACGTAGATCAAGAATTTAAAGATGGAGCCTATAGAGTTCATTACGATTGTTTAACTGAAGAAGAAAAAAAAGTTTATGAGGAGAATCATTAATGGCAAATAATAATCCTTATAAAGAAGAGATAGTTGAAAGAATTAAAGAGTTGATAAGGGAAGGTAAACCTAAAGATTACATAATGGATAAAATTAAAGAAGAATTTAAAGGTTTAGTACATCCTTCAACACCTTACGAATGGTGGAAAGATATTATTAAAGACGAAGATATCAAAGAGTGGGAGAAAGAAAATAAACAGAAAGTTTTAAGTCTTTATGATCATAAAAGAAATGCAAAAATAGAAATGTATTACTGGACTTATTACAGGTATAAAAGACAATTATATAAGTTTGAAACAGAACAAGTTGAAGATCCAGATTTATTAAAAGACATATATAACTTACAAGATAGATTACAAACTAATTATTTAAAAAAAGTGGAATAATTTACTGGCATCGAAACACTAATGTAAGCCTGTTTAACGACAGCATTAATTGTGTCAATCGTGTAAGTCCAGTACTTTCCAAAAACGAAAATTCGGTAACGAAAAATGAATTACAAATCAAAAAAAGATTTAGAAATTGCAAGTATCAATCTTAAAGAAGATTTTGATATGGTTATTTCTTTTATAAGAACTACTAAAGATTTAGAAGTAGTTAGTAAAGCAATTACAAAGGCTTTTCAATGCGTACCAAATGCACAAGAATTGCCTTCAGTATCAAATGAAGCTGAAGAGAATCAAAGAATTGTAATGAAAAAATTTGAAGATTTTTTAGGAGAATTACAATGACTAAACATAAATACTATCGTATTACTGCTAACTCAATGATTAGTTATGAGTATTATATCAAAGTGCCTGATACCATAACTGAACAAGATATATGGGAACAACGTGGAGATTATGTATTAGATGGTGCTAACTTTAGTGCTATAGATAATGGTTGGGGAGGTGTAGGAGATTGGGAATATGATGAAGTCATAGAAGTAGATGAAGATGAAGCTAAAGAAGAAGGTTTTGATGAGTGGGATGAGGAGAGTTTTAAAAAATGAGTGATTCATTTATGCACAAACATCAAGCTGCACTTGATAGTCAGAGAGAAGAAGCAGAAATTAACTGGTTATTTCCTCAAGATGATGAAGAAGAAGTAGAAGATAAAGACTTTCCTTATGAGGAGGAGGGTTATGAAATCATTTAAAATTACCTGTGCAGAAATTAATTACTTTGAAATAGAAGTAGATGCTAATTCGATAGAAGAAGCTAAAGCTAAAGCTAAAAAAGATATAAATTCATTTGAAGTGTTATGTGAATATACTTCCGAATGGGATTTTAATGATTGGGAAGAAATAAAAGATTAATTTTCTTTAGCTTCTTTTAAAAATCTGTGTATCGCCTCTCTAATTAAAAAACCAACTGACATGCCAGAACGTGTCAGTTTTTTTAATTCGTCATACTCCTGGGAATCGACACTTACACTTATTCGCTTTAGCTTTTCTACTGTCATAATGAATGGCAAACTTATACCATAATACTAGCACATGGATATTTTTCAACTATGAATGGCAATTAAAAGAAAAAGAAAAGAACCAAAAGAAAAAGAAATATAATATAAATAAATAAATTTATAATATATATATATTAATAATATATATATTTATATATAAATAAGGAAAAAACTTTTTGTTGACATAATAAATCAATAGAATTACACTTACATACAAAGACATAAACTTATGCCAAAAGAAAAACTCACGTTGTATTTAGAGCCAGAACAAATTGAATGGCTCAATTTACAAACAGATGAAGAAAAAAAAGTATCTACTGTTGTCAGAAACTTGATTAGAAAAGCTATGAAAGTTAAATCAAGAAAAAAAATTGTTTCTGTGCCTATGGATCTCTATGGATTTAGCTCAATTACACCAGATTTAATACCTGATGATTTAAAAGATTGTGCTGATTTAATTGAAGAATGGTGGCCTATAAGAAAACAAAAAGGTGCAATCAACTCCACAAAGGTCGCTAAACGCATCTTTGATAAACTCAGGTCATTTCCATCACAGGATAGGAAAAAAGCTCTTGAGAACGCAATTACGGCTGGCTGGAAGGACATTTACGAAGTTAAGAAGGGTTACAAACCAGAAGAGCCACAATTCAAGCCTAAATATTTTAAAGCTAGTGATAATGAAATGCCACCAACTCTTGCTGAACTAAATAAGACAGCTAGTGATTTTATGGAGGAAAAATAATGAGACAAAATGAATGGACAGTTTATTCTGTAATGAATGATTATTTATCAGATGGCAAGTTATCAAGACGTAAAAGAGCATTTATGAAAATAAATTATTTACCTCTGGTTAGAAAAGAACTTATAGATTTCAATCAAGAACTATATAACTATTTAGGAGAAACATAATGCAAAAATTATTTGATGCTTCAGTTTTAGCTTTACTTAGAGATGGTGTTAAAAAAGGCTACTGGACTTTAGAAGATCTAGACAAGCCACCCCCAGGATGGACAGAATGTGTCAACAACACCAAAGGTAACAGAGCATTTTCGCAAGGTTATCAAGGTGTCAAATATAAAAACCTTGCTAGGGTAAAGACACCCAAACCAAAAGAGGAGAAAGTAGAATTTACTGATCCAAAAGACCTTCCAACTTTAGATTTCTAACAATGAAAACCTTCCAACTACTAAAACCACTTCCCATCAAAAGAGATGAGAACACACATAGATATGTAAATATCGAGACTAAACAATGGATGTCCTATTCAACTACTGAAGTATGTAGTGAACTGACAGAAGAAGATAAAGAAAACATCGAGAAATGGAGATCACAATGGCAACCCAGAGGAGAGAAGTGTCATGAGTGCCTAGCTGAACATATGTTAGGTAATCGCAAGATTGATCCAGAGGAGTATGGTGCATGGGTTGAACCTTTACTTCAACATGAATTGTTCACACATTTTGAACCGATGGCTATTGAACATATGATGGCTATCCCAGATAAATCAGTTGGTGGTCAACTTGATTTACTTGGTCGAGATACTAAAACTAACCAGATAAGATTGATTGATTTAAAGACAAAAAGTAGTTGCAACTATTTCATGCGAAAGAGAAAGAAAGAAGGTTTGTTATATATCGAGGATCTTGATATGTATTGGAAAGAACCTTACTCAACTGATAAACAACTTGGTTGCTACGTTGAAATGTTAAAACTAAACTATGGAATAACTCCAGATGTATGTAATACGATTTGGGCATTTGAAGGTAGATGTATTATGAACATTGATCAACCCACAGAAAGATGCGAAGCTGCATGGCAGAAAGCATGGGAAAAGTTTGAAGCAGAACAGGAGTTGTTTTAGTTGGATTATATTCTTAATGTGTCAGGCCAAGAGCTAAAACTTATTCGTGCATCTCTTGTAAATTTTTCTAGATCATTATCAATATCACAACAAGCAGACTTCAGCAATTTGATAGATGAATTAGATGATTGTTTCTTATCTATAACAGAACAAAAAAGATTACAATTACAATCTAAAATAAATAAAAAGTGGATTCTTAAAAAGTGAAGTGTCTTTATCGTGAACTTGATCGGAGAAAAAAATATTTAATTACAAAATTACAAAATGAAATTGCAACACTTGAATGGCAATGGTTTCAAAAAGAAATATCAGATAAAGAATATTGTGTACAATTTGATGACATTAAAAGACGTATTCGAGAACTACAAGGATGACTAATCCAAATAAAAGAAAAGGAGATAAAGCTGAAAGAGAAGCAGCAGAACTTTTAACAGAAGTTACTGGTTTTGAATGTAAAAGAAATCTTGCAGCAGGAATACCAGATGATGTTGGGGATATATATGGCATACCAAATTGTGTGATACAGGTTGCGGACTACAAAGACAAGTCCAGAGCTTGTTTGGTAAAACCCAGGGAGGTTGAAACACAAAGACAAAATGCAGGTGTAGACTTCGTTGCCAGTATGGTTAGGTTTCGAGGAGGGCAATGGAGAATGGTCTTGACTCCAGAACAATTCAACACATTACTACAAGCTGCCTTGCAGTAAACATGATATATGTGTAATATAATTATCAAGTAAACTATTTTTACTAATGACCACTAAACAGCCTTCGACATTAGTTGAAGCACTTAATGCTTTCCAGCAGAAACATCATGCTGCTGGTTTAGATGGAAGCAATCCATTTTATAAAAGTAAATACACAACATTGGCTCAAGCATTGTTAGCTGTTCAACCAGCTACAGAGTTTGGTCTTTGTCATACACAACTGAATGATTATGTAATTACTCCAGATGGAGAAGTTATTACAATAGTTATTACAAAATTGATGCACGTTTCTGGAGATGAACCTTTAATTAGCAGATTTCCTGTTCCAAAGATTCCAAGTAACGTAAAAAATGCACATCAGGAAGCTGGCTCTGCCCAGACTTATGCTCGTAGATATGGATTACTTTCTGTTTACGGATTAGCTAACGATGATGATGATGGTAATTCATTAACGAAAACACCACCACCAAAAGTTGGTATAGCTAAAACTCCTACAAAACCTAATCAAAAGTTAGAACCAACTTCTGTGTTACAAGGATTGCCTGACCCCATTTCTAAAGAGGCAAAACAATCTATCATGATTGAACTTAAGGAACTAAGTGAAACAGATCCAGATGCAACTAAGAAAATCTCAGAAGCATTTAAAAAAGAGTTCAATGTTCCTAAATTAAGTGGTTTCATTACAGAAGCTAGACATGGCGAATTTCTAAGTCATGCTATATCAAAGGTTAATGGAACTGCATGACAACAGAAGAAGCTGAGTTCTCTGGTCACTTAATCATGAAACAACTTGAAGAAAGACGAGCAGAACGCAAGAAAGATTGGAACAGAAACGTATTTGGGGTGCGTACAAATGATGATCTTGCTTCTAAACTTCGAGAGTATTGCAAGTCGAACAATCTCTCAACTAATAAATTTTTAAACAACTTACTCAAAGATTTTTTTAATTATGGCTGATTTTAATTTCAATCCAGCATTACCTAAACCAATTTCCTTTAAAATCCAAGATGGTCAATATGGAAAGCAGTTAGCTTTGTTCATTCCAACAGAATCTATTACCCATTTAGTTGATCATATGCAAAACTTAGTAAATACAAAATTATCAACTGGAAAAGTTTATCTTGGAAAAGAAAAAGGGAACATTAACACAGACGGTGTATACATCAACGCTAAAGTCATGGATGGAGACTACGGCCTTTATGGGCAAATTAATCCCCAGAAAATCGACAAAGGAGTAAATGAAGAACTTCCCTTCTAAATGTAAAGATGAATATTTAGTTAAAGATCCTAATCTAAATATTCACTTTAAAATAATAAATGGTGTACGCTACTGGCTTACACCTCCTCCTTCAGACTATAAAAAATGACACCAGTAAAGAAATCTATAGCTAAGTTACGCAAACTCAAAGAAATAAGACGTAAAAACTTAGAAAAAAATTTTCTTGAAATTCAAATGAAAGGACAGGATCATTATGTTTTTATAAAAGATAATGGCAAAGCACAAGTAATTTATGATCAAGGTCGTTGGGTTACAGAACATATAAGAACTGCCGTGCTTAAATTTAATTATGAAATTGATAAGATTGATAAATTATTAATTAAAGATTTTACTGATGAAGAGCTTAACGACTACGAAAAAACTTTGCAATAGGATTTGTTGGCTTTCTTTCTCTCAATTCTTTTACAACAGCATTTGCTTCCAGTTCAATTAATCTATTTAGCATAGATGCCATAAAGATATCTTGATCAAATTTTTTTCTGACAAGATGTGTACAATATCTTTTTATATTATCTAAATCATTAGCCTTCATAATTTCTCTACATTCTTTTTCAACTTCTAATTCCATTTCTGGAGGTGCTGGCTCAATATCAATGTTGAGAAATTTAGTAATTTTCATGTTACTGAAGATTTGTTGTAGATCCTGGAAACATTCTGGCTTCAATAAATTCAACTGCCTGATCGTCTATCGTGTTGTCTGTCTGTTTAGCTATTGCTTTTAACAAATCAACTATCAATCTCTTCATTGCTTTTGATTTTATGAAGAGGAGAAGAATAGGTTTTAAAATTTTTACCATCGTTTTTATGTGTTACTTTCCAAACATAGCTACTTTGCTAGTATTAGACAAGAATCTTAACTTTTATGGCTGAAGAGAAGAAGAAAAACCCCTTTCAAAAACTTAAGGAAGGTTTAGATGACAAAGAAGAACAACTAGCAATTATCAGTTTATTCGTCAGATTAGGTGTTGTTGTATGGAGTGGATTTATAGTAACTCTTAACTATATATCAATTCCAGGTTATAGTTCAGAACCCAAGGATATAACTTTTCCAGCAAGTTTACTAACAGGTGCGTTAGCGACTTTTGGTTTGGAAGGATCTAAGAAAAGTAGTAAGAAAGACGACAAGGTTGCCACACAAGAAGGTATGATTCAAACTATAAGGGTAGTGACTCCAATCAAAATCGAGGGAGCAGAAGTAATCGACCCTAAACCTAAAAAATGAAAAAGCTACTTCCATTATTATTATTGGCATCTAGTCCTGTACTAGCAGACATCCAACAAGAATTCGTGACATCTGCCCAGATCACTGTAGATATGCCATTCGTAACTACTCAAAAAGTAGGTACGACCTATTCTTTAAGCGGAAACAATATTACCCCATCTGTAACTGTAGGAGACACCACAACATCAGGAAAGATTGGTGGGATCAATGTTGGCTCTTTGAGTAATGGAGTACCAGCCATGATTCAAACTGATACTACAGTAACCACTAGCGGTTCAGCCTTTTCAAAAACTGAGTCGGTAATTATGGGAGATGCCACTCCCTCTGCGGTAACTCCAAGTGCAGGAATTGCAGCACTACCAGTATTAGGTGGAACAACAACTGTGGCTTCTGGTGGTACAGCAGGAAACCTTGCTCTTACTTCATTAAGTTCTGGAATCCATACATGTACCGCAGGTGGGTCGGGTACATCTTGCATAGGATCTACTAAAGTTACTATTACGATTGACTAGACTTTGGTTGCTGGTTTTATTAGTATTACCAGTAAGAACCCTTGCTGTGCCTGTTGTGCCACAATTTCGCACAGGCAGTTCTCAAACTTCAAGCACATCTGAGTCAATAATTAATGAATCGATCACGAGCCACCAGTATCGGACAGGGTATTCCTACTCAGCATCAGGACATAATATCAAATCTGAAACAGGATATATCAACCCTACTCCTACGACTACGAATGAACAAACAGTTGGGGGAGTAAATTTTAGTTGGACTTCACCAAACTTAGAAGCTATACCTCGTTGGTCAATAAATACAGATGGAGCAGCCTTCTCTCTACAAGAAACGCTAATTACCCCAGGGCTGGATACGACAACAACTATAACTCGCCAAATAACTACAAGCACAACTACAGAAACTACAACTACATTTGGGCAATAGCTCTAATCCTTTGCCCTGCAAGGGTTTTGGCTAATACAACAGTAGCTTCTCCTTCTTCAAATGCTCAAGGTGTTGTGAATAATAATGCTACCATGATTACACCATCTGCTATGCCATCTTACAGAATGAGTCAGGGCATAGTCTGTGCTTCACCTAGCCTTACAATTACACCCTACTTAACAGATAGTTGGTCTTTCGCACGGCCCAAAGAATATATTACGAGAACACCTATTTATGATGAAGATACTGGAGAGATCAAATACTATTCAGAAATACCTAGATTTGAAAAAGATAATTTTAATTTAAATTATGGAATATCTGCACAGTTTAATATCCCACTAGGCAAGTCACCAGCCCTTTGCCATGAAGCAACAGAAGTAAATATTCAAGCTCAAAGATTACTTATAAAGAAAACCAAAATGGAAATCAGTTTATATCGTTTAGAAATGTGTGCAAAACAAGCAAAGCTCGGAGCAACCTTCAAACCTAATACTCCTAGTGCTGTTACTTGTGAAGATATTGTGGTTAATATTCCTCCAAATCAAGTTATACCGCACAATCATAAATTAAAGTAGACAACCCACGGGCTTAAGTTGTCCACCAAAATAATTATAAAGTAGATAGACCCCTTCCAAGTAACCTATCTACTTTAGGCTAAATCTCACAGCCAAATTCATTATATCAAATATTCTCATTTTGTAACATATGTAATATATATTTGACATATAAATAATATATGTTTAATGTAAGGAAGTCCGTTAAGGATTTACACATTCACTCCGTTAAGGAAACTTTTATTATGGCACTTAATAGCTATCAAGTCACAGTTCATGGAACTGCTGGACTTCTCTGTTCAAACGTACAAAACTCTGATCCATTAGGTGAAGGAGCAAAACAAAAAGCATTCTTTTCTAGTAAGAAAAAGAAAAACGATGAAGATCATCTTTGCCTTCGTGCATTAGATTGGGTTTTTTCTGGATATTGGAAAAAAGAAGGTAAAGTTAAAGTTAACGAAACTAAAAACTCTATCGAATTTGATGGATTTGCTGATCCATACATGCCAGGTGCTAACTTCTTGCGTTGTCTAAGAAACGCTGCTACCAAATGGAAGTTAGGTAAAGACGTTCTTCGTTCTGTTGTTGTTACTAATGATCCAATCATTGAATATGAGGGATCAAAAAATGCTTTGGAAATGTACACAAAAGACCAAAGTTACTTTTCTAATACAGCCTTTACATCAAGAGGTGTCTGGGTTCAAAGACTACTATTTCCAGATTGGAAATGTACTTTTGAGCTAATGGTTGACGATGAGATATTAAGTGTATCTCAGCTAAATAGAATTATTGCTATGGCTGGTAAAGCTGAAGGATTAGGTACATGGAGGCCAAGATTCGGTAGATTCTCTGCATCTGAACTAGTGGAGATGGCTGACTAATGGCAGAAAATCCAAGGATAAGTGGTATCGATTGGCAAGGTCTTCAAAAAGGAGATCTTGTACCACACGATCAAGTCAAAGAATTTTACTTCAGTATTTTCCCAGACAGAGAATGGGATGATTTCAGCATGGTAAAAGTCATTGAAAAATTAATGAAACTGCGTGAAACAATCAATAGACCTCTAATTATTAAAGAGGTCTATAAAGATCAATCTTTACGAGTACTTACTGATAAAGAAGGTGTAGATTATTCTGCACAACAAGCCAATGCTGGTATCAAAAAACATCGTAGGCATACTCGTAGATTGTTTACTCACATTAATAAAGACAATCTAGATCCATCAAAACAACGTGAGTTGGAAACTAAACAAATTCATCATGCGTTCATAGCTTCTGCTGCTGATGGTGCTAGAAAAGAATCTTTGCAGTTACAAAGAAAGGGAGAAAGACTACCTAAATCTTTGATCGAAAAGTCAGAGTTTAAAAAATCTTCTTAACGATTCAGCTTTTTGCATATCCCCGTGACTCGTATTCATTCCCATCTTCTTATCGCACCTTCTGTCTTATCGTATCGCAGTTCCGTGGCTCCGCTCCACCCGATTCTCCGTAATGCCTCGTTTCAAACCCTCGTTGTAAGTTTTACGCAAACTTTCCTTAACATCTCTATGACTTAACAGGTTTGCGAGATGATCACATTTCTTTTCGATTAGCCGTAACTCTCTGTGGCTCGCTGTCGATCAACTTTCAGCTTCCATCATGCTGCTTATTGTCACTCGTTTTGCTTCCTCTCTATTTGCCTCAAATCAAACGTTGTAAGTCTTACGATAAACTTTCCTCAACATCCTTCTGGGTTAATAGCCTTGAAAGATGATTACTAATTACTCTATTCTGTTCCCGTCTTTTCGGATCAGCTTGATTCAATCTCTCTCTCAGCCTATTAATTCGGCTCACATCATCTAGGCTCGATTTCGTTCATTTCTTTTTAACTTGATTCAATCGTTATGAGTGCTACGACAAACTCTTCTTAACACCTTTGATACTTAATAGGTTGACAAGGTGATAATTCGCCTCATTTTTGCTCGACTTACTTCCGATCAATGTCCTGCATCTTTGTTCGTCTTTATGTAACTCAGAGCCGTTCTCTCTAGCTCCCCTCGTTTTATTTCAACTTGATTGCAATCGTTGTAGGTTTACGATAAAAACCTTCTTTGACATCTCTATAACTTAATAGGTTTGCGAGATGACTAGGTCACTAGTTCGACTCCCATCGATTTGCCTCTATATAGTGCATCTCGAAGCGTCTTTGCTCTTAGCTTTGACAGTTCTGTATGCCTCCGTGTCTCGCCCTTCATTTCCCTGCCCATCAAAACTATCGTTGTCAGTTTACGATTAAAACTGTCCTTAACACTTCTATGACTTAATAGGTTTGCGAAGTGATTTCAACCCATAGTTTCTCGTTTTCATTTAACTCAGAGTCACTCCTTGCATCGTATTTCAAACGCTTTGCGTTTTATCACGTTTTTCAAATCCCTTGCACCGTACCTTACTTCGATGCTATTAGGCTCACTTCTGTACTATGCGTCTCACGTTGTTTCATCGTTTCTCAAATCAATCGTTTAAGGTCTTACGTTAAACCTTTTTAACACCTCTATGATTTAATCGTCTGCGAGGTGACTACGTTACGACTTTCTGTCTTTCGTTTCCATGTACTTCCAAATAAAGCTATTTACCGACTTTCACTTCCATTTGTTGCTCTTAAATTCATCTCAAATCAATCGCTTGCCAGTTCTACGATTAAGAACTGGTTTTCTTTTTCTTTGTAATCTTAGTAACAACTTGTTTAACTATTGGCCGTACAAGCTGAAGTACCAATGGTGCAGAAGCACCAACCAAAGCAAGGCTAAAAACCCCAACAAACTGTGGAGCAGAAGGAATGTATTGTTCTTTCCACTCAACTGCTTCATAAAGAGTTATACATTCTTTTCCATCTTGCCCTCTTTCATGCCCGATAACACGTTCTAGCTTTTTATCGTTACGAAAATCTCCTACTCTCTGGTCATTTTTACCAGGACAGGGAGAAAAATCTGGTGGGGGTGGCTCAGGTAAGTCAGGAATCTTTGGCTGCTCTGTTTCTGGTAAGGGCGGTGGCTCATTATTGATAAGCGGTTCTTCTGTAATGACAAGATTCTCAGGTGTATAGTCAAGAGGTACAAAACTAGGAAACGGAAAATCACACGTTGTAAATACACCATTTGGATCTTCCAGCAATAAATTACGATTACCAGTATTTTTTATATCACGATGTTGATAGGTACAACCAGGAACATCTATATCTGGTGGCTTTGTAATAGTTAGATAGTGTGGACTATATATTTCTGGAACGTCTGGAATGTATATCTCAGGAATACTTATATCAGGTATTTCCATCTTCTACTCATTTTGGTAAATAAACCTCTACATAAGAATTACATTTAGGACAATGTAGATTAGTTACCATAGAATATTCTTCTCCAAGAACAGGGTGAAAATCTTCATCAATACTATGATCACCACCCCAAATTAGTTCAGTTTTACAGTGCCAACAATTCATTTAATAATCGGCATTGATGGGCCTGTCATTTTAGGCAAACCATTATCTAATATTTTTGGCATCATACCTTGAACATTACCAAGAATCTCATTCATTACTCTTGATTTAAACTGTTCTGAAGTTACATACTTGTAACCAAAGTACGCACCACCACTCATGGAAGCTACCATTACAAATGAGATGATACTCAAAACATTAGCGATTTTTTGAAACATGATAAAAGAAGCATTAATTAAGGCTTTAGCACCTATTTCTTTGATGGTGCTTTTTCTGATTCTTGGCCTAGCTCCACTATACCTGTTGGCTGGTCTGCTGACTCGATCTTTTTCAACAACATCTCCTGTGCCTGTATCCCGCCCTCAATCATTGCAATAAATCTAGTTTCTGATTCAACTACATTCTTAGCCTGTTCTAATCTTTCTTTGTGAGCTTTTAATTCTTCTTTCCATTCAAGGATTTGTTTTTCAATAATAGTTTTCATAATTAAACGATAGTAAGAGTTTCTCCTGACCCTACAGTAACAGTAACACCACTGTTAATAGTAATCGGGCCAGCAGCCATAGCATTTTTGCCGTTAGTTATAGTATAGTTCGTAGTTACAGTTTGGTCATTTTCATAGAATACTTCATCAGAACCACCACCAGTTGCACCAGCCGATATACCTGTTAAGTTCGATCCATCTCCGTATAAAGTGTCAAAATATCCATTTCTTACTCTAGTTGCATTAGCACCTATATCGTAAGCACTATCAACAGAAGGTTCTAAATGACCATTACTTCTGAAATACCAACGATCACTTGCACCGCTATTTCCTCTAATTACTATCCCATTGCTTCCAGTTGATAAATATAACCAGTTTGAATGATGCTGAATTTTACCTGCGGAATTTCCTGTCCAATTTCCGCTTGCAAGTCTAATATCACTGTTAGCTCCAATAGTTACAGCACCAGCACCGCCTGAGAATGTGATGTCTCCGCTTGCCGTATCTGCTGCGTTTGACCTTAAGAAAGCTGTTGAATCTAAACTGTCTAAAGTCGCTGCGTTGCCACCATCAGCCGAAGTGATGTAGCCAGCACCGTTTGTAATTGCATTATTATTTAAAGAAATATTTGCCGATCCATCAAAAGAAACACCAGCTATGGTTCGTGCTGTAGCGAGTTTTGTAGCTGTCGCTGCGTTTCCTGTACAAGATCCAGATGACCCTGTGGTGTTTTGGTTAAGTGTTGGAACTTTAGATGCAACTATATTTCCATTGGCCTCAATAACAGCTACTCCATCTACTTGGAAGCCGCCATCAGCCCTCATAACTAAAGGGGTATAAACTCCATTGCTAAATTCAGACGCATTATTAAGCCTTAAATAACCATCATTATAGTCTGCTGATACAGCTATTTTTCCGTTAAAAGCAATACCCCTATTATCATCTGTCGAGTTAGCAGAAAAATTTAAACAATCTCTGCTTGAGCTAGATAAGGTTATTATTCCACTTAATGTATCATTCGCATCTCGCCTTGCAAAACTACCTGATGAAATACCATCTAAAAAATCAGCGTTTAATCCAGAACCTGCTCCATCTACAGTTTTAATAAGTGTCAGTATTTCACTAGCTGTCTGATCGGCAGTAGCTCCAGCCTCAATACCATCTAATTTACTATGATCTGCATTTGTAAAATTATTATCGGTCTGAGAGGCAACAGAAAAGTCTAGTGTGCCGTCACCGTCTTGATATGTGACAGTAATACCAGATTCAGTATTACTAGAAACCATACCGCCAACAATGTCTTGGACTTGTTCGTTAGTAAGAGTTGCAGTAATAAAACCAGCACCATTTGTAAGCTGATTAGTATTAGTGACATTAGTAGCAGAAGCAGCAATTCCATTTAACTTAGACAATAAAGCATCAGTAAAAGCATTTGTATTGCTGTTGGCTTCGTAAGCTGTTTTAATTTCTGAATTACTTTGATCAGCAGTTGCTCCAGATTCAATACCATCAAGTTTTGATCCGTCAGTAGCTATATCCCTTCCGTCAACTGTTCCCGATACTGTTATATTTCCTGTTACACCAAGACCACCGTTAGCATCTAATCTACCAGCTATATCTACAACCCCACTAGAATTTATTGAAAATCTATTCGCACTATTAGTAAAATCAAAAATTCTAAACTGACCATTGTTGTTTTGTACCCTGTAATCAGGGTCATCACCATTATCGGTTAGTGTTAATGAAGCTGATGATCCACTTATAGTCATTCCATTACCAGTTGCGGTAATAGTTCCACTTGTAGTTATATTTTGGTCAGAAAGCAAACTTAAAATGTCACTTGCTGACTGATCTGCGGTTGCACCAGATTCAATGCCATCTAATTTTGCACCATCAACAGATAAATCTCTGCCATCAACTGTTTGACTCCCAGAAAAAGTAACATTACCTGTAAACTCTCCACCAGCCAAAGGCATTTTTGTTCCTATTGAGTTAGATATGGTTGTCGAGAAGTTAGCATCATCACCTAAAGCAGCTGCAAGCTCATTTAATGTATTTAATGCACTAGGAGCAGAATCAACAATGTTTGATACAGCTGTGGTCACAAATGCTGTTGTCGCAACTCTAGTTGTATTATTTCCAGCTGATTGAGTCGTTGCTGTTACTCCGTTGCTCAATACACCAGAGCTAGAAGTCAAGCCACCAAATAAAGTATTTCTTGCAGCAATATCAACTCCGTCAACAGTTCCTGATACTGCAATATTTCCTGTAACCGACACCCCAGAACTCGAAGTTTCAAACTTTGTATTTCCATCATGTCTTAATTCACTTTTATTGCCCGATATAAATTGAGCCATTACTGCGGTATTGTCCGCATTTACTATTTGAACATCTGCACCAGCTAATTTTAAACTTCCTGTGCCAACATCTTGTATAAACGAGTGACTTCCGCTGTGATAAATTTTTAAATCATCATCATTTCCAAGTCTTATTTCTTCACTATCCTCCATATCAATAATAGAAGGTGCAATAGTCTGGTCAGCTACAAGAGCAACAATCTCACTAGCTGTTTGGTCGGCTGTAGCTCCATCTTCTACGTTTATTATTGATCTAACATTTACAGCACTTAATTGTTCTAAATCGCCAGTACCACTTGATATTCTTCCAGCTATTTTGTAGTTGCCAACATTCTGTATTTTAGGAAAGGTAACAGCATCATTATCAATAACAAATGTATCGCCACCATTGCTGACAGTAATATCTCCCTTGTCTCCGTCATCAATACCGCCACCGCCTGATATTTCAGCTACAGAACCGTTATCTTTCTTTGTAAAAATCTTACCACTATCAGTTCTGATAGCTATTTCTCCGACAATTAAATCACTTGCACTTGGATCGCTACCGCTTCCAGTTTTAAGTTTAATTGTATTTGCCATTGGTTCACCTCCCTATGATTTGATTTTAGTAGGTGCCTCCGTTAATGTCGAACCCAGAAGTTGAACCATCTTCTAAAAATGTAACTAAGTTAGCTAAAGAAACTTGCTTCATTGTGCCATTATCGTTACAAACAAAGCGATCTGCTGTGGCAAGGGTTGTTGAAGTTGCAGATGTATTACCATCAACGATATTTAATTCAGTGGTCGTTGATGTTATACCATCTAAGACGTTTATTTCTGAAGCTGTTGAAGTAACTCCATCTAATATATTTAATTCAGAAGCCGTAGATGTTACACCATCTAATATATTTAATTCAGCAGTTGTAAGTGTTGCTCCATCTAAGATTGCAACTTCAGTACCAGTAAGATCAGCTAGGGCTGAAGCTGTACCGCTTGACATAGTTGCAAGCTCTGTTAACTCAGCATCTAAGGGCTGCTTGTTATTTAATTGAGTCTGTACGCTAGATGTTGCATCTAACCTGTTCAACTGTGCCGTGGTTACTGTAGCTCCATCTAATATTTGAACCTCTGTGTTTGTTAAATCTGCTAAAGAACTAGCAGTATTTTGGTTCATAGTTGCCAATTCTGTTAATTTATCTGAATGTGGCTCAACGTCTGTGCCAATTACTAAACCAAGATTTGTCCTTGCACCTGACGCACTGGTGCTTCCTGTACCGCCATCGCCTACCGCTAATGTGCCTGTTATAGAACTAGCACCAAGATCAACAGCAATTTCAGTAGATTCAATTACTAAACCACCATTTGATTTTAGATCAACAGAAAGTGTGTTACCAGATTTATCAATTCCATTTCCAGCTATAACTTGCCCTGCTCCTGAGAACTGAGCAATAGTAAGGTTATTTGTACCAACAACAGCACTTCCTTTATCAGAAGTACAAACAAAACCATTTTCTCCGTTCACTGTGCCTTGCTCGACAAAAGTGAAGAAACCAGCAGCGTCAGCACCAGTAGCTAAATCATCTGCTCTTGCTGGTGATGACCCGACTATGTAGATACCATTCTCAGTTGCACTAGACTGATTTTTGACTAATACTCTATCGTTAGTTGACAAGGTAACACCATCTAGCGTGTCTCCGTTATTAAGAGCAGTAGATATTGTTATGTTTGCAGTAGTAGCAGCAGTACAAGAATCTTTTATATCTAATCCCTGGGCAACACCATCTACATATCCTTTGTTTGCAGCGTCAGCATCAGCAGTAGGATCTGCCAAGTTTGTTATTTTTTGGCTCGCAAAACTAACCGCACCATTAGGTGCTGTCATTTCATTTAATCTGTTTGTCCTTACACCAGTATCAAAATCACTGATTTTTGTATGGGCAATGGAGGGAATATCAGCAGCAACTAAACTTCTAAACGTAGGTGCAGCAGCAGATCCAGAGGTCGGACCAGCTAATATTGCATTTGCACTTCTTGTATCTGTTTTATTAAAGAACGCACCAGCACCACCAACAGTAATTATTGAACTTGCAGCAGGAGGGGTAGACCCATCATCGCCAAAACCATAATATAGTTTCAGATCATTTTCGTTAAAGGCTAATTCTGAAGGAGATAAACTTGAGGGAGCACCAGCCGATCCACTAGCTGCTCTTTTTTTTATGCGAATAGTGTTGGACATGGCCTAAAAGTTTCCTCCATTAACGAGTGTAAGTTTGGTAGTAGTTGCATCTGCTTTAAATTTAGCAGAAGTTGAGTCATAGTACACTACAGATCCATTAACTTTAGAAGATTCATCTAAATCTAAACCTTTTGGACCTGCTGGACCTTGAACAGCAATAGTTACAACTGTTGAGTCTCCTTCATTTACGGTAACAGTATTCTTTAATTCTGTGACGTTTACTGAAGTCATGCCGTATAACCCTCGGATACGAATATAGTACCCTCTAAATAATATTCTTTCAAACCTAATGTATCTGTAAGAGCAACATCATATTTCAAAATATCTGGTGTAAATGTTCCTGTCTGCGTATCAGTAAGTGATATATCAACCGTTCCAGCAACTCTATCTGTGTACGCTACAGTAAAATCAGCATATTTATTGGATCGTGGTTCATCCCAGACTTGAGCAGCAACAGTATATCCAACTAACGAAATTGCAGCATTATTATTATCCTTGAACACAAGTTGAATCTTATGATCTGACCTTCGCTGGACAGTCATATTATATGTTCCAGGTTTTATTGCCATTAGCTATATGGAGATGTGCCTAGTATATCAGTTTTCCATTGTGCTTTAAGTGCATCAGCGTCACTAGCAGCAGCTATACCAGAATCAGCAGGTGCATCTCTTAATGCTTGTTTTTTAGCAACAATATCTGTGGTTGAAGCACCTGTTTCTAGTGCTTTTTGAAATTCAATATCAAGTTCTGCAAGTTTGGGTGCTCTTGCTTGTCTAATATTTGTTTTGTGAATTTCTCTAGCTTTCGCCATGTTTACACCAAATCCCATTTTTTACTCCGTGTAAGTCCAAGCATCTCTAAAACTCCTATCAGTAGGAACTTGAGATTTATCTACAGTATAAACTGTCTTATCACTAGGGCAATCCTTAGTTTTTATTTGTTCTAAAGTTAATTCGCAGTCATCTGCTGGTGCGACAATACAGAGATTGCCTTCATCGTCTGTATAAATAAATCGTGTGTCTGATTTAAGTGCCATGAGGTTTTTTATTTATTATATCTTAATTTTACCTATGTATCATCACATGAAATTTATCTGGTTCTTGGTTGTTAATATTGGAAGAAACTTTAGTTCTTACAGTTACGCTAGTTGTTAGAAAAGTAGGTGCGGAGTTAGTTCCGCCAATTTGAATATGAGCATTACCATCATCATTAGTATCACCTTTTCCTGAGTTACCAGCACAGCAATAATTTGTATCGGCAAAAGCAGTAGTAAAATTCAATCTATATTTGCCTTGTGAGATATCAGTAAGACTAGAAAAGTTGTGAGCTAAAATAACTCCTGGAGTTCCAGAGCCTTTAAATGTACCCCATGCTTTAGCACGACCTACATTGATCTCTGCTGCGGTTGATTGGTTAGCACCTCCTGCGTCTTGTATTGCGTTTACTTTAAGTGTCGACATTACATATCTCCCATGAAAATAACTCTTACTGCTGATGGATTAGCAGCACCATTATAAAGAGTAGTCAATATAGAAAATTGGCTTGCATTTGAAGTGTTAGCACCATCTTGATTAACACAAGCAACACCATCACTAATACTATTATGAGAACCAGCTACACAATAATCGCCATTTGCAAAAGCGTTTGTGAAATTAACTGTATATCTACCGCTACCATTATCTGCTACAGATGACACGTTATAACTATCGTAAATAGGTTTGTCGCTTCCTCCAGCATTACCATTAAAACTTACCCATGCTCCTACAAGCATACCTTTTTGTGTTCCAGAACTATTCTGAAATACTGGTGCTGCTGAAGATATACTTTTTACAGTGGCAACTGATAGTGTACTCATGGTTTTGGATTTGCGTCTTTAACTGCTTTTATGTGGGTAGCCCACGTTCCAGTTGTATCTAGTTTACCTGCAACAATATCTTTATACAACATATCAAGTTGATCTCCTATCGAAGCATAAACTTGAGAGCCTCCATAAACTCTTGTTTCTTTATATAGAAGTTTATCTAGTTCAACTCTTGCTGCATCTACTAGAGATTGATCTACAGTAAAAACTTCAGTACAATTTGTATCGCTTTTAAAAATGCCTTTATCATCAACTATGTCTAGTCTTTCACTAGGATAAGCCTTACGAATTGCATCATGGTCGTAATTCATTGTCCGTCTACCTCCATAACGGTCATAGATGACATACCTCTACTGTAAATAGGGTTACTACTATTAGAGTTGTTTCTATTTCTGTTTATATAGAGAGTATTAGAGCCTTCCGTAGCGAAAAAGAGCTTATAAGTAATATTGTTAGTCGTAGAGGGAGTATCTAAAACTACGACAGTGTAATTGTGCATATGGTTTCCATCTGCGTTCCACGATGTAGCTCCTCTACCTGTATATCTACGTCTATTACCATCAGCATTAGCTCTTAATTCATCTATTACACTATTGTTTCTTCTTACCATAACTCCAAACGTATTACCACCAGCAGAAGCTACGTTGAGATAAGCAGTAATAAGAAATCTACTGTTCGCAGTTGTAGGAGTTATTGTGGTATCAAAAGCAGAAAAATTACTTCCAGTTTCATTAGTACTTTGACTAATAATCTGATTAACAGGTGTGTATTTTACCTGTATTATTCGACCTAATGATCCAGAAGGTAATCCACCTGTAGGAACAATACTGTTTACTTTAAGTTGACTCATAATTTAAACAACTGTCCAAGTTTCACCAGATCCAACGGTAACTGTTACTCCTGATTGTATAGTAATTGGGCCAAAGCTGCCAGCATTTTTACCATTTGTGATCGTGTAATTACTGGTAACGGTTTGATCGTTTTCCCAAAACAGACCATTACTAGCTCCTCCAGCCACACCCCAACTTAATGTTCCCGATCCATCAGATACTAAGGCGTATCCAGCTACAGCAGTATCAGTAGCAGGTAAAGTCAGCACAAAACTACTTGAGATAGTAGCTGGTGCGGACAAACCTATGTAATGAGAACTGTCTGAATCAGCAAATCTAAGATTATTCTGGGATTGTAAAGTAATACCATCTGCATCAAAAAACATTTGTTCAGTACCAGCAGTACTTAGACCTATCTTATTTGCAGCTTTTCTAAATAATCCTGTATCTGGATCTGTGTCGAAACTTAATGCAGGAGTGGAAGCACTATTGGAGTCATCAATTTTTAAAACTCCTGTCATTGTGCCACCTGCTCTTGGCAGCAGACCTAAATTATCACTATTTATACTTCCTATTTCTGTAAAAGCATTATTTGAACTATTCCTAATTTTTAAAATATTTGTAGTGGTATTTAAAAAAGGCATACCAGCTACACATTGACTTGAAGCTAAGTCAGATGACTTTGAATTGCTTGATTGGATCGCAGCAAAAACATTATTAAGATCAGTTCTTACATTCGCTCCAGAAGCATTTTCAATAGTGTAGTTTGTTACGTCAGCCACAGTTAAATACTATTTTCCTCCATGTTACCCTCCTTTGCCGAAACCAACAGCACTGTAGGTAAAGTTCCTGTTAATACTAGCATTACTTGAGTTCTTGAAGTGAACTGTAAAGCCAGTTCCAGATATACTACTAAGTTCAAAATAATCTCCTGTTGCCATGTTTTGTGGAGAGATATTAACAGATGGTAAGAAGTTATTTAGATTACCTAATCCAGACGTTCCAACAAAAAATGGTGCAGTAAATGTAACTACTTTTGCTCCTGATCCTGATGCAATAACAGCCGATTGTTCTGTTCTTGATGGCATACTTGCTATATAACCTGCCTGTTGAAGATTCATATTCTGTGCAACATCATTTGTATTTAAAGTAATTCTAAATTGAAACCCTCTGCCTTTAAATGTTCCATTGGCAAAATCATTGAAATCTGTATAAGAACTCATATCTGTAGAAGTTCGTACAGCTATTTTTGCGTTTGCATCATTAGCAGTAGCTCCATCAAAATCTGTCCATGTATCTATATTTTCTGTTCTGTTATCAAACAAATCACTTATATAGAATCCTTCGCCACTAAAATGTCTTTTTAAGACAAGTGAAAATGTACCTCCAAGATCAAGAGTATCTACAAAGTCATACGTTCCAGTAGCATTTGAACTTGGATTGGTAAGAATTAGGCCACCTTTAGAACCGTCATACTGAACATTAGATTTGGTTCCATTAAAAGGTGTTCCATCAGTATCCTCTCTATCAGTTTTGACAGTTATAGAGTCAAGAATATCAACAAGAGATAGAGATACTTTTGCCTCTGTTGAACTAAATCTACCTCCATCATCTTGAAATTTTAGAAGATATGTACCAGGCAAGGCAGGTGCTATAACGTCAGTTGAGTTACCAGCTACAGCTTCGATGACATCTTGTGAGGCTTGAAAATTTGCAGAAGCTAGTGCAAGATTTGAATGTCTGACATAAACTCGACCACCGTGTAAGACATCTATTGCAAGTGCTTGATTAAAGCTAAGTCTTACGAATTGCTCGTTTATTGGTTCTATCGTTAAATTAGTGACGTTTTCTGGTAGTGCTGTTTTACCTTGTGCAACAAAAGTTGTTGAAGTAAAAGTAGAAGATAATTCTAAACTTGCATTGTAAGAAAATACTCTGATTTCATAAGTGCCTTTTACAGTATCTAAAATTTCAATGTCACTACTAAAAGTTATTTCAGAAGTATAATTGCCATTTTCAAGCCTATAACTTACAAGATATTGAGTAACGCCTTTAACTGGTTGCCAATCAATAATTAACTTACTTCTAGCAATGTTGTTAATGACAACTGTTCGTTCTGAAACTGTTAAGTTAGTTGGAATTGGTGCAGGTGCATTTAATAAAGATATTGTTCTTGCAGGTAAAGCAGTTCCGTTTTCAATAAAATTATATTTTCCCTCAACATAAGATAAAGCTGTAATTATATAGTTAACATCATCTTGTTCTTCTATTTGAATAACTCTAAATAACTGAGTTTGTAATGTGTTACTTGAAATAAGATATGGAGAATTTGGTAATGGTGCTGATGAAAATGCAGAAGCAGTAGTTCCATCTGGCTTAGTTACATTATTAACAATAAGTTTTCCACCCGAAGCAACATCTAAGTTAGAAATATTACCCACTTCAACTGTTCCGTCAGGCAAAATTACACTTATAGTTCCATTATCATTTGCAGAAGGTAAATTTGTTTGATCGGCAGCATCAATAAATACCTCAGTAGTAGTAGCAGACAGTACACGCCCACCTCTTCTAGCTCCTGCTCTTACTGGATCATTTATTGCAATAACAGAACCAGGTCTTACTATAACTCCTGCATCTATTGAAGTTGAGAATGTAATTGTTTCAGATTCATTCTGTTCAGCAAAAAGTATTGCACGGCCTAATCTGGCAGCTTGATTACGAGAAGTACAAGCAAATGCTTTTACCTGTTTTACTATCGTTCCAAGTTTCGATATCGCTGTTGCATCTTCTACTACTTCAAAGTCAACTTCTTTTGAATCCATATTGAAATAGCTGACAGAAACAACAGAATGACGTTGTTTTAGACTGCTACCTTGATAGGTAAATCCTTCTTGTCCTACATTGGCTAAATTAAATAAATAACTTGCTGATAAAGGTTTATCTTGAGATATGGTTACAGATCCAGCAGACCATATTGGCATACATCTCATAACACCAGCTAGGTCATTTATTGCTGCAAATGCTTCTTTAGGACTTTGAATATTTACATTGCAACTAAATCTAGCTTCTTTAGTTCCTGCTCCTGTTCCATCATCTACTAATGTATTTGCATATTTACTAGCAGCTACAAAACTAAATAAATCTAAATTACTATCAGTAACATGATCTCCCAGACCATACCTTGTGTTTATGAGCAAATCGAGTAAGCACATTGAAGGGCAGTTGGTGTAAACAGCAGCACCCATAACTCCGTTAAATATGTAGCCCTCTGGATAGACTATTCTACCAGTTTGTATATCAACAGTAGGTGTTCCAGAACCAGATGCTCCTGCTCCTGGTATTCTTACTTTTATTCCTCTAATTCTGTATTTTCTTGTAGGAATACGATTGAACTGTTTACTATCTAGACGAAGAGCAACATAAGCACTGTTTGGATAAGTCGAATTATTATCTATAACTTCTTGAAGGCTAGTAAATTCAAAAGCATTTACTTGTTGTGGATTTGTACTATCTGCTGTAACACGAACAACTCGTACATCTACAGTTGTAAATCCACTTGTTAATTCTATTCTGTGATCTCTAGCGTAAGCATCAGCAGTTCTACCACTAACTGAACTGGTTACTTTATCAACAAAGCCACCAGAGTCATGCTGAATTTGTATTTTATATGCAACCGTCATACCTCGCACATCACCATCATCTTCAAACTTTTGAATTTGAGGCCAAGTTAAAGTAACAATTACAGCATCTACATCTGTATTTGAAATTTGTCTTGTTACAGGTGCAGAAGTAGTCACAGTAACTCCAACACCAGAAGGTGATCTACTTTCAGCAGGAATACCACTCATTGCAGTTTGATTTGACGTTCCAAACTTAGATTTAAAAGTTACATCTTGAAAATTAAAATCAGCATCACCAGGACTACTATTTGAAGCAGTTGCTTTTAATATTGGAGTATCGTCAAGAAAAACATCTTTTAAACTGGCATTTTTATAGTTTGCTGATCCTTTAGTAAGTTCTGCTTTTGATGCACTAGCAAAACCCTCTATCTCTCCTTCAGATATTAAGTCTTGAACAGTAGCAAAACTTCTACTATGTAAAGTATCAGGAGCACGATATGGAGGTGGAGGAGGAGGTGGAGGTCCACCACCAGCACCTTTAATGAGTTTAGTTTCGTCTGTCATGCTTCTACCTGATTAGTGTCAATAGCTGCACTTATTACAACACTTCCTGTAATTATTTCACCATACACTATCGGAACAGGAGTACCTGCTCTTGATGTATTCTGCACTCCACTAAAATTAAAAGATAATTGTGGATCTTCTTCTGAACTAAACTTTTGTGGCTCTGGTAATGGAAATAATAAATCAGAAACTCCTTGTAAAACTAAAGAAGCACCAACATACACCATTCCTTTAGTTAACATTCCAACTTTTGCTAAAGATCCTGCTTTTATACCAGCCATTAAAGATTGTCCTCCTGCTGCAACAGGCATAAAAAATGCAGCACCTATCAACGCAGCACCTAATAATATTTTTCCAAAACCTCTACCAGCACCACTAATAACTGGAATAAAATGTATGTCTTCTTGCCCTATAGGATAGGCTAATTCACTCTCATCAATATCATAATTACCAATTTTTACTTGATAATATTTTGGATTCATATAAGATTCTATTTCTGGAAAATTATGTATTAAAAAACTTACTGCCTGTGAAACATTATGAACCTTTATCTCGAACTCTTTATGTCCGACAAATTCTGCTAATTCTCCATATAGCTTTAATTTACGAAGCATAGCGATACCTCTTTCCTGTACATTTTAACAACCATTCAGAGTAAGGCTCTCTACAAGATAGTCTATCGGTTAAATGGTGAATAACATCTCCTTCAAAAAATAATGCTACATGATTTAAAGTTGGACACAAAATACTCATAAGTAATACATCTCCATTCTCTAGCTTTTCATCAGGTCTTAATTCTCTAAAATTAGTCCGCCAAGCACAATCTTCAAATAAGGGTTTATTATTAAATTCTTCTAATGTTGTGGGTCTTTCCCAATCCCTAAGTTCAATATTCTTTTCTTCTTTATACCAATCTCTAATTAAACTCCAACAGTCTGTAATACCCCATACCCACTGACGACCCAATAATGGTGGTTTATATCCGCAAGGTTCTAAATATGCCCACTGTTCTGTTTTTGGATTTACTATATACCACGGTAAATTACTATCTTCACAGCTAATTTTATCTGCCTGACTAGGAGCAGGAGGTGTTATAGGGTGACTATGAACTACCCCAACTATTTCACCAGTATTATCTGCTTTTATATAATCTTCTGGGTCGATAATAAAACACTGATGTTCTGTCATAGAAAGATTACGACAAGGATAATATCTTTCTTTACCTTTTATATTTAATAAAAGTCCGCAAGACTCTTTAGGATCTTCTCGTTGTGCATGAAGTAATGCTTTATATTTCCAAGTCATTGAACAAACGTACCAATAGAAGGAAATATAGTTCTAGTGCATTGACGCTTTGGTATTCTTACACCAGCTAAATCTGTAGGAGCAGCAAGTTCAAATTCAACAGTTTCCCTATTTTCTGCTGACTTTCTATCTATTGAATATATTTCTTTTGGAAACTCGGCTGTAGGATCAGCAGTTGCATTTGTTCCATTAGCAAAATTAACAGCATCAATAAACTTAGCTAGTGTTCTTATTCTTGTTACTGTGGCTCCTGTTAAATCGTTACCAGGTGTTGTCTCATTAACAGATAATAATATTGATGAAATTAATCCAGTAGCATTACTAATAATTATTTTTGGTCTAGGTAACTGCCCACGCTGGAAAGCAAAACCTGATGCTTGGATTGGAAATCGTAAATAAGAATTACCAGCCCAAACTATTTCACCATTAGCATTTAAATTACTGCCAGCGTGAAATCTATAAATTGTGTTTGCACCATGTAATGCTGTTGATAATTGAAGAGTAAATAATTCAATAATCGCTGATGGATTTATTGATTGTAAATCACTGAATACTGCTGAATTTACTGACATTATTGTGGTTCAAATACTTGTCTAAAAGTGGCTTGAATTGTAGCTCTATTTTTAAATGGTATCGACTTAGTCCATGCCTCGCAAACAAACTTAAATTTAGAGCTATCTTCACCAGGTAAATAATCAACAGGAACATCAAAGTTTTCATTATCGTTTGCTCTGGCATCTAAAAATGCTTCAATTTGATCTGCTTCTGCTTCTGATACGTTATAAGTAAAGTTAAAAGTTTTTGGATTTTGATGCTGTGCAAGGCCAAATGATATGCGATGTTCATAACCATCAGCAAAACGGACAGTGCGAGTTAATGGTGCTGATCTTTTCTGTTGGCCGTATGTAGGTTTTATTGAAGGAAACGTAGCCATTATGCAAGTAATCCTCCTGGTCTTTGTTGCTGTATTATTTCAGATTGTACTGCAACTGAGATAAGACGACCAAGCTCTTTACCTTGATCTTCATCACCTTCTACATTTGTTCCAGAAGCATCTACGTTTACTACTATATTTGTTGAACCCATAGGACTAACTTGTCCTCCGACAGCACCAGGAGTAAACATTTCTGGACCTTTTTCTCCTACTAAATAAGATTTACCTCTTTGGGCATACCCACCATTAGCAAAAGCACCAGCACTAATTAAACTTGTATCAAATCCTGTACTAAAAACATTATCAGTTATAAAAGGAGCAGCATTTGAAGGCCCACCACCAAAAATATTACCAAAACCACCAGTAAACAATCCAAGAAATCCTTTTTGTAATTGGTTAGCAGCCATTTGTGCAGCCATATCTAAAAAATGATCTGCTATTTTCATAAACATATTTCTGAATGCATCTTGAACACTCATTGTTCCTTTAATAACACCTTTAAATGATTCTTCAAAAGATGAACCAATAGCTTTTGATAGTTCAACTATTTGAAAACCACTATCATTTAATTTTATAAATTCTTCGTCAAGTCTTGCTAATTCATCATTAACAAGTCTTGAACCTAAAGCCAATTCATTTGTTGCTTGAACATAATCTTTTAGTAATTGTAATTGCTCTGGATTTAATGTTTGTTTTGTAAGCTCTTCAAACTCTTTTGCTAATTCATTTACCTGTCTATCTGCTTTTATTTTTTGTCTTTTAGCAAATGTAGTTGCATTTGTTAACTCAATTTCTTCTCTCATCCCTTTTGAAATCGCTTCAAAACCTAATCTATTTGTTTCTGTTTTATCAAAGTCTGCTAATCCAGTTATACCTTGTGCTTTTAATCCTCTAAGTTCTGCTCTTTCTTGTCCTGTCAATCTACCAGTTTTTCCTTCTAATTCAGCTATCCGATTTCCTATTCCTTGTAATTCTGGACTTGTTGATTTTCTTAATCTTTCTCCTACAGTAAGATTTTGTAAACCATCTCCTAATCCTTTTAATATTCTTGAAAAAGATATTATTCTCGCTAAACCAGCCTGTACGATTAAGAAAAACTGACTAAATCCTTGTGTTATCTGTCTTGTCTGATCACCAAATTCTTTTAATGCATCAACACCACCTTGACCAACTATTGCAGTGGTACGAGCAAGAACAACATTGTATGCAGCCTCTTTTCCTTCAGCTTGTTCTAGTAATTGTATTCTTTGAGTAAAAGCAGAGTTAGTTAAACCTAATGATGCTATTAAAGTAGTTGTGTCTTTATTAAAATCAGCTAAAGCATCACCAGCTTTTTTTGCTGAACCTACTAAAACATCAAGTTGTTTACCTAATTGAGTACCAACAATAGAAAGACCAAATCCTAAACCACCACCTAAAGCACCTCCAGCTATACCACCAATACCACCACCAATTGATGCTCCAACTCCTTGACCAAATAAAAGAGGAAAACCTCCACCAATTAGACCACTACTAAGAGCATTTCTTCTTCTACTAGCAAATCCACCAGGTTCAAAAAATAAACCACCTTCTTGGAATTGTCTATTCTGACCAAGAGTTCTATTAAAAAAGTTTTCTCCAAACATTGCCTTTCTAGGACCAACATTATTTACATTTGAATATGCATTTGCATCTGGAATTACTGTATTTTTAAGTTCCATTTCCATTTCTTGTATTCTTCTTGTTACTTGCCTAAACCTATCGCTTGTTCTATCTAGTCTTGCCTCAAGACCTCTTAACATACTTACATAATCATTTATTGCCTCTCTAGTATTTGTTGGTCTAAATGCCATTAAATCTTCAAAAGTCGTACCTCTTGCCATTTGAATATTTCCACCTAAATTAGCTGCTTGATTAGCTGCAATTCTGCTAAAATCTTTTAACTCTTTAAATCTTGCAGTGAAATCTGCCTTCTGAATACCTTGGGTTAAAACATTATATTCTCCACTAAATAGTTTTGCATTTGCTCTAGCATCTCTTAATGCAGCAGAAAAACTTCTAATTTCACCTGCATTATTGTTGATTTGCTTTGTATTATTTACAAACGCATTATTAGTGATAATTACTTCATTTCTTATCTGTGCAATTCTATCTTTAAATTTTCTAAGTAATTCTGGAGAACCTCCTTTAAGTTCTGGAGCTATCTGTTGTGCTTTTATTGATTTCGCTAAATTATCTACAGCCTTTAGTTGTAGCTGTAAATTTTTTAATTGTTGGGTTTGGGTTCTGACATTAATATTAATTCCGTACTCTGCTGCCATTTACTCGACCCAATAAATTACTTCTATATTACCGCCTTCTGGGTTTGATGGCTTGTTTTTTTTGCACTTGTTCTTTATATTTTTCTTCTTCTTCGTGTTTTAACTCAAAAAAACCTGCCCAAGCTGTTAATTCTTCTCTAGTTAAATTTTCTGTAAGTTGTTTTATTGTCATTCCTAACTCTTTAGCTAAAAAAAACATTAAATACCAATCTTTATTAGCTTTTTAAAGCTGCTTTCGCTTCCTCCACTTTTAAATTTTCTCCTGATGTCATCATTGCCATTTGTATATCTTGTAAAACACCTGCGTTTATTTCTCTTCTAAGAGAAGCCTTATGACCATCTTGAAATAATCTTTTGCCATTTTCATCTAATGCTTTTTCAATCATAAGATTTAAAGCAAATTCATTTCCGTCATCACCTTTAGATTTAGCCATAATTGATTCTCTTTCTGCAATAGTTAATGGATGCCAATATATTTCTAATATTGTTTCTTCTCCATCTTTTACTTCATATTTATATTTTTGGCTAACACCAAATTTGTTTCTTAAAAGTTCAATCGCTTCCATGTAAGTCTTCAATAATATTTATATTATACTTATATTAGGCATTTGCTGTAAATTGGCAAGAAATAATTCCTATAAAATGACTACGATCCTCTATCTGTAACATATTTGGACCAATAATATTACGAACTTTTGGAGTACAACTAAAAGTATCTGTATAAGTAGAAGCATTAACAGAAGTTAAACCATCTATAACGTGTTCACAAATACCAGAAACAACTGATGTTCCTTTATTTTTTGGTACATAAACATTACATTGAATAACACCAACATAATAATCTGAAGCAGCACCTTGATTTTGAAGAGTTGATTGACTAAAATTCATAGTCATTACTATGTACTTAGAAGTTTTTCCAGGTTCTTTAAATGGCACATTGTCATAAACCATTTTTACAGTTGGATCATTATCAGTTACCTGATCAGTAACTGCTTTTTCAAAAGCTGCTCTTACATTTACTAAAGTCATACTTAATTAACCTTCGATGTAACGTAAACTAGACCCAGGTTTTATTGAACCAAAACCAGTGCCAGGTTTAACTCCTAAGAATATTTTACCTTTATCTCTCATATTATCTTTAATAATTTCACCTGCTTCTTGTTGTATAAAATTAGATAATCTTTGATCTTCTGCACTATAACCAGCATATTCAGCAGCATTACCAATATATATATCTGCATCTATAAATTTATAAGCAGTATTAACAGGAAATCGAGGATCAACAACAGCTATTTGATTTGATAATTCTCTACGTTTTCTTCTTCTCTCTTCTTTGTCACTTGCCCATACAGCATCTAATTGTCTTCTTATTCCAGCCCAAGGTGAAACCTCATACACTGATTCTCTGTCCTTTATTGGTTCTCTTCTTACTTTCCAGCTAGATGCTAAAAAACCAGTATAAACAGGACTACCTTCTTCTGAAGACAATGAAGCGTGTAAATCTCTTATTGTTTGTGCAAAATCAGCATCTAACTGTGACACTGTATTATTAAAGGCTTGATCTCCATTAAATTCTATTTCTTTAGCCATTAGAACCTCATAAGCAATATAAAGAGATAAGTCTGTCCACCTCTTTTAGTATCAATATTTGTAATCACTCCTGTAACTGTTTCACCAGCATAACTAAAAGAAATTTCATCTTCTAAAGTTGGCTGATTATTACCAATCAAATCAGGTGTAATATAAAGTTTTGCTTGTCTTATTTCAACACTTCCATCTTCAATTGAATTTATAAATTCGATTGGAACTTTTAAATCTGAATAAGTTGTATCAACAGTAAACTGTTCTCCTTTAGATACGTCATAACTAGAGACACCTTTTTTAATATAAGAAACTGTTGTATCAAAAGAAGTGCCTAAATCAGCAACAACCTGTTTAGCAACACTTTTAAATAATGAATCAAGTTGACCAGCCATTATCCTCTAACTACCCTCATTTGGAAAGTACCTGCTCCACCAAGCATATATGCTCCAAGATAACTTTGTAACCATGGATAAACATCCATAATATTATTTATAGCTCCAGTTCCCTGACTATCAGTATTGTATTTAACTTGTAAATCTCCTAATTTAACTTCAGAAAAATTACCATCTTTACCAGTAGTTCCTGTAATAGCACCAGTATCATTTGCCAAAGCTCTAGCTAATTCATACTGTGCATATTTAATATTATTTGGAATAGTAGAACAACTTAATTCAACTCTATCTACCTGATAATTAGTTCTAGGAAATTTTAGTGCCTGATTTTCATCACATCTATCACCTTGAAATACAAAAGTATCAATCCATCTCGTAGCAGCTATTAATGATCTATTTTTTTGATCATCTGTTTTATTAGTCCAAGTTGAAGAATCTGGAACTGTTTCAAAATAACTATTAGCTTCTGTCAATGTGACATAACTATTAGCAGTTTCACTTTTTATAGTTGCATTTATGGTAGCTGCCACGATTGATAAAGTAATTTAGTTTTATTGTAGCGTAAAGAAAAAACCCCACCAATATTTGGCGAGGTTTAATGACCACATTTTAATCTTAATAAAAATTAAGACTTAAGTCCATTAGA
>VTLG01013991.1_pt1 | contig 41927 bp, 47 predicted proteins | sample 4694571 | NCBI WGS metagenome assembly VTLG01 (sample SAMN12604809, study PRJNA352737) | marine metagenome | biome: ENVO:00000447; feature: ENVO:00000209|ENVO:00000569|ENVO:01000036; material: ENVO:00002151; isolation source: viral sequences binned using virsorter ...
ACGATTCCACTATCACAATGCCGATGGTCAAGTCATTGGCGCAAAAACTCGTTCTAAATCAAAGGTATTTAGTTATGAAGGCGAATCTGATGGATCTTTTTTCGGTCAACATTTATGGAGACCTCAAGGTAAGCGAATTACAATTACTGAAGGCGAGCTTGATGCGGCGTCATGCCTTGAGATCGCACCAACTTGGGCAGTGGTTTCGCTTCCCACTGGCGCAGCTTCAGCAAAGAAGTCGATTCAGAAGAATCTACAATTTCTTCAGGGGTTTGACCAAATCGTCCTTTTCTTTGATAACGATGAAGCTGGAATAGAGGCAGCTAAGAGCGCCGCTACAGTGCTCCCACCAGGCAAGGTGTATATCGCACGTCTAACCGACTACAAGGACGCATCTGACGCCCTCCAGGCAGGCGATTACGACGCTCTGACACGTGCCTATTGGGATCCAAAACCATTCAGACCGGATGGTATTGTAGATGCCAAGACTTTACTTGATCTTGTTACTTCACCTCAACCTCCTGCTAACCATGACTACCCTTACGCCGGATTACAAGGGATTCTACACGGAGTCCGATATGGAGAGCTTGTCACAATCACTGCTGGAAGTGGTATCGGCAAGTCCTCATTCTGCCGGGAGCTTGCAACTAGCTTTCTCCAAAATGGAGAACGGGTCGGTTATATTGCTCTTGAAGAATCAAACCGTCGCACATCCCTTGGACTGATGTCCTGTGCAGTAGGTAAACCACTACACATCGGAGAACATGAAAGGGAAGAGCTTGTGGAAGCGTTCGACGCGACGATGGCTAATTGGAACCTTCATTTGTATGACGGTTTCGGCTCCTACGATCCTGATGTTATTTATAATAGGATTGAGTACCTGGCATCAGGTCTCGACACTAGAATCATTTTCTTGGATCACCTCTCCATCCTCCTTAGTGGACTCGATGGAGACGAGCGGCGAATGATCGACACCACCATGACTAAGCTACGTTCCCTCGTGGAGCGCACTGGCATAGCCATGTTTCTTGTATCACACTTACGGAGAACATCATCTGATGTCAACCATGAAGAGGGAGCTAGAGTTACGCTCGGACAGCTCCGAGGATCCGCTTCTATTGCTCAGCTCAGCGATGCGTGCATTGCACTTGAGCGAGATCAGCAGAGCGGACCTGAACGAGGCACTACGACAGTGCGAGTCCTTAAGAATCGATATTCTGGCGAGACTGGCATCGCCTGTGAGCTGATTTATGACCTCAACACTTGTAAATTCAATGAAACAGAATCCACTCAAGAGTTCGACCCGGCAACAGATTTTTGATCCGGGACCATTGATTACTTATGGCGAGCAACTCAAATTACAAAAACCTAACCCTCCTACTGAGGAGATGGTAAAGAAAGCACAGTTTATCGATAAGACCTACAGTTGGAATGGTCGATGAACCTTATCTTTGATATTGAAACTAACGGATTACTATTCAATGTTACTACCATCCACTGCCTGGCTATCCATGATCTCGACACGAAAGAGACGCATTCATACAATGACACGGGCAATCAGGAACCAATATCACGCGGTCTGCAAAGGCTTGCGGATGCTAATTCAATCATAGGTCACAATATCTTAGCTTACGACTTGCCCGTCATAGAAAAAATTTATCATTGGTTTCAAGCACCTGCTTTGACTATCGACACTCTATTACTCAGTAGACTATACCACTCTGACATGATGAGCTTGGATAAGAAGCATCTCTGGGATGGGATGCCTCTAAAACTATATGGCAAACACTCACTAGAATCTTACGGTTACAGACTAAATGAACAGAAAGGTGAATACGGTTCCACTTCTGATTGGCAAGACTGGTCACAAGAAATGGAAGATTATTGCATCCAAGATGTTCACGTTACCACCAAACTATGGCAACACTTCCAACCTTACCTGAATGGGTCTCGCTAGAGCATGAAGTACAACGAATTCTTACGGCACAGGAGTCACATGGATGGGCGTTTGATGAGACTGCTGCAATTACCCTTGCCACAACTCTCTCCCAAGAGCTACGAGAAACTGAAGAGTTACTACGACGGAAACATCCTTTCGTTAGAGGATCAGAATTCACTCCTCGCAGAAATAACCGCCGCCAAGGATATGTTGAGGGTTCACCCTTTACTAGACTGAAAGAATTAAATTGTTCCTCTCGCGATCATATATCATGGATCCTGCAAACATTTCATGGCTGGACTCCGAGCCAGACGACACCTACTGGGAAGCCTATCATCGACGAGGTAACACTCAAAGATATTGGGACGGAAGTAGCGATGATGTTCCACCGGATTTTGACGATAACGAAGATGCTTGGAATGATCAGCGAAGGCGAGAACGCCTGGCTAAAGCTGAGTACGACTGCTAAAAGAATTCATCATCATTGTTCCGTTGCTACTAACACACATCGATGTGCACACCGAAATCCCAACCTCGCACAAGTCCCCGCTGATGAAAGATTCAGACAACTATTCATTCCGTCAAAAGGCTTGGTCCTTTGTGGCGCTGACTTATCTGGCATTGAGCTTCGGATGCTTTCTCACTATCTTGCTAGGTGGGACGCCGGACGGTATGCGGACATACTCCTCAATGGAGATATACACCAGGTCAATGCTGATAAAGTAGGTGTCTCAAGGTCACAGATCAAGACAATTTCGTACGCATTTTTGTACGGTGCTGGCGACCAAAAAATTGGACACAGTTATGACAAACAGTTATCTGCAACGGAAGCCAAAAGGAAAGGTAAGGAGATTCGTTCAGCGTATATTGACGCGATTGAAGGATTGGGTGACCTACTTGAGGCTATTAAGAAAGCTTCGGAAAGAGGGTTCATCAAGTCTATCGACGGAAGAAAAATTATGGTTGATTCACCGCATAAAGCTTTGAACTACTGCCTCCAGTCAGGAGCCGGTGTGATCGCTAAACGGTGGATGGTTATCAACCAAGGAATCATGCATGACATAGGCATATGTGCATCACAGCTAGCGTTCATCCACGATGAGCTACAGTTCGAGTGTGCTCCTGAATGTGTCGATGATCTTAAGAACTCCCTGCTATACAGTGCTACTGCTGCGGGAGAATACTACAACCTTCGCGTCAGGATTGACGCCGAAGCTGTAACTGGAAAAAACTGGAGTGAAACACATTGATCTACGTAAAGAAAAAAAAGGACGTCAAGTCTAACAAAAAGAAAACTAGCCAAGGAGGCAGCTCACTAAGTAAGCCTAGGCATAATAAGAAGCTTAAGCGAGGACAGGGATGAAGCTGCTGATCGACGCCGATTATATCGTCTATAAGTCCTGCGCTGCAGCAGAAACTGAAATTGACTTTGGTGAAGATCTGATTGTCGTCACAAGCAACTTCTCTGATGTAATGAAGACTATCAACAGGGAGCTAGGTAAGATCAAGAAAGAGTTCTTCGATTCTACCATTATTCTATTCTTTAGCCACCATAAAAATTTCAGAAAAAATTTGTACCCGGATTACAAGGGTCACCGTAATAGAAAGAAACCATGCGGTTACAAACGTGCCATCAATGCACTTGGTCTACAATATGAGGTGATCGTCATGGAGGAACTAGAAGCTGATGATGCTTTAGGTATTTATGCTACAGCTAATCCTGGTAATGTTATAGTCTCTCCAGACAAGGACATGCGCCAAATCCCTGGTAAACTCTATGACCTTAAAGACGTTACGACTATTGCGCCAGAAGATGGTCACAAATGGCATTTCATTCAAACACTTGCAGGCGACCAAACCGATGGCTATGCTGGTGTGCCTGGATACGGTGTTAAGACCGCAACCAAACTCTTTGAAGAAAAAGGATACTACTGGGACACAGTAGTGGATGCTTTTAAATCCAAAGGTTTAACCCACGACGACGCAATACTAAATGCTAGACTTGCCAAAATTCTCCACGCATCTGATTATGATTTCATCAACAAGCGATTCATCGCGTGGTGTCCCTCCGCCGCCGATTTTAAAACTCACGATGGAACAAGAGTTCCAACTAAAACGCATTGAAGACTTGCTGCAGGAGGCAAGTCGAGAAGACATTATTACTGTCTTTATGGCTCTTCAAGAACAAGTTTACGTACTATCAAACAACGTCGCTAACCTAGTCAAGAAATGGTAAACAAATCACCTTTGCACTACACTACTGGTGCAATCGAAGTCTGGGATTTTATCCGCGATCAACAACTGAACTATCATCTCGGCAATGCTATTAAATATATTTGCAGAGCCGATCACAAAGGTTCTCGCACGGAGGACCTACAGAAGGCTATCCACTATCTTGAAAATGAACTCAAACACACAGCACTGCCAGACGACGAGCCTGTCCGACCAAGCCATACAGTTCCGTACAGCATATGGGATACAGAATGGGAGGAAGAACCGGACTATGCAACTGGATTTGATTTCCGAAGAGTACCAGGAGCTGAGGGAAGCGATCACCTCCGAATCGTATGAAGAGGAACTAAAGGAACTGGCAGACTTAGTATATGTTTGTTTTCAATACGCTGAAAATATGGAATGGGATCTAGAAGAAGCTATGAATCGCGTCCATAAATCAAACATGTCTAAGCTTGGCTTGGATGGTACTCCTATCCGCCGAAGGGATGGGAAGGTTCTCAAGGGACCGAATTATGAACCACCTAATTTGAAAGATCTGATCAATGGCTGAACTAATCTCTAGAACTGGACGTGTCCAATCCTGGATGGAAGATCCAGAAGGACGTCTGCCCGTGTCGTGCACGGTATTTGTCGTCGATGATACAATGGAGGGACAAAATGGCATCGAAGCATCCTGGAGGTTCGCCTCACACGCCTTGCGAAACGGAGCAGGTTGTGCCATCCACCTCTCAAGGCTACGTCCCAAGGGACATGATAATGGCAAAGGGTTACTTGCCTCTGGTCCTGTCTCGTTCGGGAAGATCTATTCTACTTTGAATGAGATCTTGCGTAGAGGTGGGAAATACAAGAACGGTGCGATAGTGCTGCACCTGGACGCGTCGCATCCGGACATCGATGAGTTTATTACAACTCCTCGTGAACAACTACCCTGGGTCAAACGATGTGTCAACATCCACCAAGAATGGTGGAATGACATGGATATTATTACCCGCCAGAAACTAATCAAAGCTATTAAAGCTGGCGACATCTGGCTGAACAAAGTTAAATATGACAATGATAGAAAAAGGATCCGTGGTAACGTATGTCTTGAAGTGTACTTGCCCTCCCGAGGAACGTGCCTTTTACAGCATATTAACCTTGCCGCATGTGAATTCGAAGACATCCCTCGTGCTTTCGTTGAAGGGATGTCACAACTTTGTGGACTCCATTCAGACACAGGCGTTGGAGAGACTGGAGAATACCTCAGTCCTTCCGAGGATAGACAAGTTGGACTTGGAGTATTGGGTCTCGCAAATCTCCTGCGGAGATACGGTGTCACTTATGAGCAGTTCGGAAGAGCACTCGATCACTACCACGCAGGAGAAATAAGAGCAACTGCAGCGTTTGAGATAGTCCGTCAACTAAAGGCAGGCATCAATGCGGCAGCAGGTATTGCTCGTGCTAATAACATGGTCCGTGCTTTTGCTATTGCACCTACTGCATCATGTAGCTACCGGTCTAAGGACCTGGACGGTTTCACTGCTACACCTGAAATAGCACCTCCTATTGCGAGGACTGTTGACCGGGATTCTGGCACCTTTGGTGTCCAAACATATGACTATGGTGATGTTGAAATCGCCTCAGAGGTTGGCTGGGATGTCTATAAGCAAGTTGCTGATGGTATCATGAGGCTTTACTCCTCTACAGGTCTTCTTCATGGGTACTCATACAACTGGTGGTCTGATATGGCTATCATGGATGAGTCGTTTATTGAAGAGTGGTTGAACTCTCCTCAGACATCTTTGTATTACTCTTTGCAAGTCATGGGTGATGTGCAAGATAAGAGTGATGCTTATGCAGCTCTGAAGGATGTTGATGTTGATGACTACCTGTCTGAAATTTTAAATGAACCACAATGTGACTGTGCAGAATGACACCTTACGACAAATTAATGGCGCGAAAGCGCAAATGGACACCAGTGAAACCTGTTGCTGGTACATGCAAGGAAGGCGCGGAGGAAGTGATTCACCGTGCTCTTGCCTTGAGACATATGGAACTACCTGTGGGAGATTTTATCAATGACGCACTTTCCACCGATGTGCCGTCTGCAGCGAGAGAAATACTCAACCATAATGTACGGGATGAAGAGAACCACGACACAGCTCTCGGTTACATTGCCGATGCTTACGGTGTTGATGAAAAAGCTGAAGCGGAAGCGCTCAGGCTTCGGGACGCATGGATTGCACATCCTGATCACACAATACTCAAAGCCATGGTTGCTGAGCGTGCAATTTTCTTCTGTCTGCTCCCCCTATTTAGGTTTAATGGTGACGCAGCTATGCGTACAACCTCAGCAGATATTTCAAGAGACGAACAGATCCACGTAGCATCGAATAGTCTTGTCTGTAGTGAGCTAGGTCTTAAGCCTTCTCAGTCCTTAGATAAGCTTCGCAAAGCTACCATTAACTGGGTAATGCAACCACTAGGTAAAAATACTACCGATAGATATTTGGACAAAAAATTTTGGCTGGATTCTAGCGATCGGCTGATGTATGAAGGCAAAGCGCCTGAACTTTCTGCCACCAGATCAGCAAGAATGCCAGCTTTCTTCGAGCATTCTAATGTCAATCTCCCTCAATATGCTTGAGGCTAAAGGGATGGAACTACAAGCCATCCTTTCTAACCTTGAAGAAACTTTCCCACCCGTAAACCCTACACCAGCCGACTCCCTCGCCTTAGTAATGTATCGTGCAGGGCAACGCTCGGTTGTAGAATATATTCAATCTCAAATGGAGAAATAAAATGTGTTTAGGAGGAGGAGGATCGCCTAAAGTAAAGGCACCAAAACCCGCACCACTACCACCACCTCTACCCGCACCACCGCCGCCGGAACCAGCTGCTGCACCTCCTCGTCCAGTTCTGGACATGGATGACAGACCGGACATCAGGATTGGTGCAGTGAAGAAAGCAAAACAAGATGCTCGACAAGCTCGTACAGCTACTGGTGAAAAGCGTGTAAGCACACTCACTATTGGTGATAGCCAGGGTATGACATTATGAGCAAGCCTAATGCCAGGATGAGATATAATGCATTAGCCTCTGAGCGTGCACAATTCTTAGACGTTGCTATAGCATGTGCTGATCTCACTCTCCCTTATCTTATGAAACAGGAGGGTGATACGTCTACACATAATGTTATGAAGACACCTTGGCAATCAGTTGGAGCCAAAGCAGTAGTCACTCTTGCATCAAAGTTGATGCTTGCCCTTCTACCACCAGCTACTACGTTCTTTAAACTACAAGTACGCGATGAAAAATTAGGGGAAGGGGAACTTGACCCTATTATCAGAAGTGAAATTGACTTGTCGTTCAGTAAAATTGAACGCATGGTTATGGGTTACATCAACTCATCTAATGATCGTGTGATTGTACACCAAGCAATGAAACATCTTATTGTTTCTGGCAACAGTCTGATTTACATGAACAAGGATGGTCTCAAAAACTACCCACTAAATCGTTATGTTCTACAACGTGATGGTGATGGTAATGTTATTGAAATTGTAACTAAAGAACTGATCAACCGTAAACTTGTTCCAGGTTTACCTGCTAAAGAAGTTGAACCTAAGCCTAACTCTCCTAGTGCAGGAGGGGGTTTGAATGCAAGTTCAACACAAGTCACTGGTGATGATGTAGAAGTTTTCACACATGTTAAATTAGATAAAAAGGGTGGTCGATGGACTTGGTATCAAGAATGCCAAGACAAGGTGGTCCCTGGCAGTCAGAGTACAGCACCTAAGAATGCTAGTCCCTGGCTTCCGTTACGATTTGTGGCTTTTGATGGTGAGTCATATGGTCGTGGTAGAGTGGAAGAGTTCCTTGGTGATCTGAGGTCACTTGAAGCACTCTCTCAGGCACTGATAGAAGGCTCTGCAGCAGCCGCTAAGGTGGTCTTCCTAGTATCACCATCAAGCACAACAAAACCACAGACCCTAGCTCAAGCAGGCAACGGTGCTATCATCCAGGGACGACCTGATGACGTTGCCGTTGTTCAAGTTGGCAAGACAGCTGACTTTAGAACTGCTTATGAAATGGCTCAACAATTGGGTCAGCGTGTATCGGATGCCTTCATGGTATTGAACATCCGACAGAGTGAGCGCACGACTGCTGAAGAAGTACGACTCACCCAACTTGAACTTGAACAGCAACTTGGGGGAATGTTCTCCCTGTTGACTGATGAGTTCCTTAAACCATACCTTCAGCGTACGTTGATGGTTCTCCAAAGGAGTAACCAACTACCCAAACTGCCTAAAGGTATTGTAAGACCTGAGATCGTTGCCGGTGTGAATGCACTTGGACGTGGTCAAGACAGGGAATCACTAATCATGTTCATCACAACCCTTGCACAAACAATGGGTCCTGAAACTGTATCTAAGTTTATTAGTGTTGATGAATACATCAAACGTTTGGCTGCAGCACAAGGTATTGACTATTTAAATCTTGTCAAGAGTGTTAGTGATGTTGAAGATGAGATGGCAGCACAACAGCAACAGGCGACACAACAGTCACTTGTTGACCAAGCTAGTCAGTTCATGAATACACCAATCATGGACCCAAGTAAAAATCCTGAATTACAAAATGCCAACACCGAAACCCCGGTCACGCCGGAAGGTGGAGCAACCACCTAATGAAAAGGTAGAGCTGATAGTAGAAGAACCTGCTCAGCCTGAAAATAAGTATGCACCTAAACCTAAGATTGGTGCTAATCGTCCGAAGAATATGGTTACGTCTGTCGGACTTGGAAACCTTAATGTAAGTACAGTTAATGGCTACACTGACGTATGATCCCACCCCAGCTGATCAGCCTGAATTCAATGAAGCAGAGCAAGAGGCACTAGCTATTGGAGAACAGGCTGCGGCTGACCAACAACAGATGCTAGCAGGTAAGTTCAAAGATGCGGAAGCATTGGAACAAGCCTACATCGAACTGCAAAAGAAATTAGGAGAATCAAATGATCCCGAAGAAACGGAAGGGATGCAGCGGGAAGAAGAGCCCGCGCCCGAAGAAGTAGAGAACCCTAACTTTGCCATCCTTAATAAAGCATCAGAAGAATTCTATGCTAATGATGGTGAGGTCAGTTCCGAAACCCTAGAAGAATTAGGTAAGCTAGACAGTAATGATCTGATTAATGCTTACATCCAGATGCAAGGTCAACAACGTCAGGGCAATGATCTAACTGATGCACAGGCTGAGTCTATTCAAAAAATGGCTGGCGGTGCTGAAGGTTATGCTGCTCTGACTAATTGGGCAGCAGAATCACTCGATCAGGAATACATCTCTGCTTTTGATAATATTGTAGAGACGGGTGATGTTCGTATGATTGAGCTAGCAGTCTCAGGACTTAAGGCTGAGTACGAGAAACAAAATGGATTTGAAGGTGAGATGCTAACTGGTACTGCACCTAAAGCACAACAGGCTGATGTATTCCGCAGCCAAGCTGAGGTTGTGGCAGCTATGTCCGACCCACGGTATGACCGTGACCCTGCTTACCGCCAAGATGTATTCGAAAAACTTGGTAGATCTGACATTCAATACTAATGACTATTATCACTGAAGATGGCGGACGCCAAAATCTTTACGCAAAAGAACCACCTATGATTGTTATGGATGTAACTGAAACTCAAAATGAAAAGGCTGAAAAGCTTAATGGACGCTTGGCTATGCTTGGTGTGGTCGCCGCACTGGGTGCGTACGCCGTTACCGGGCAGCTCATTCCTGGGATCTGGTAATGGCTAACAAGAACGTGTCACTTAAGATCGGAAAGCACAAGTCCCGAAGCGGTGGTCTCACTGCTAAGGGGCGTGCTAAGTACAACAGAGAGACAGGTTCTAACCTGAAACCACCTCAGCCTGGCGGAGGACCTCGTAAGAAGTCCTTCTGTGCTAGGATGTCAGGAGTCAAAGGACCAATGAAAAAAAACGGTAAGCCTACCCGCAAGGCACTTGCTCTACGCAAATGGAAATGCTAATGGCTAAGAAAAAAAAGGCAACCAAGACTCGCCTTGATCCTTCCTGCTGGAAGGGATACAGAAAGTCTGGAACTAAAGTTAAAGGCGGGACACGCGTCAACAACTGTGTCAAAATTAAAAAGTAAACTTCCTTATCTACTCTAATCATGAAATCTATTATTGCTGCTGGTCTTTGTCTTGGAATGGCTCACGGTACTGCCGCTGTTGCCGGTCCTTATGTGAATGTGGAAGCCAACTCTGGTTGGTCGGGTAACGATTACAGCGCTACCGTTATTGACAATCACGTGGGTTACGAAGGTGAAGGTTGGTATATCCAGGGAGGACCTGCTATCGTTTCTGCTGATGGCATGGATGCTGAGCTGGAACTGTCTGGTAAAGTCGGTGCTTCTGTGGCTCTGTCGGAATCCGTTGATCTCTATGGAGAGGTCTCTTTTATCACTGGCGATGAGTCTAGCTCCTACGGCACCAAGGCAGGTGTCAAGTGGGTCTTCTGATCTAATTAAATATGTGGTGGGTGGGTTGGAAACTTTACATACTTAATAAATGACCGCAGTATTACAACGTCAGAACACCCAGTCAACCTGGGATGAGTTCTGTAAGTGGGTAACATCCACTAACAACAGATTGTATGTCGGCTGGTTCGGAGTCCTTATGATCCCAACCCTGCTGGCTGCAACCACATGTTTCATTATCGCATTTATAGGAGCACCACCAGTTGACATCGATGGCATCCGTGAACCAGTGTCCGGTTCCCTTCTGTACGGAAACAATATCATTTCAGGAGCCGTCGTGCCTAGCTCGAACGCAATTGGGTTACATTTGTACCCGATCTGGGAAGCCAGTAGCCTTGACGAATGGCTCTACAATGGAGGTCCTTTCCAGCTCGTTGTGTTCCACTTCCTTATCGGCATCTTCGCTTACATGGGACGCGAATGGGAACTTAGCTACCGACTAGGTATGCGTCCTTGGATTTTCGTCGCTTACTCTGCACCTGTTGCAGCAGCAAGTGCCGTCTTTCTTGTCTACCCATTCGGGCAGGGTTCATTCAGTGACGCAATGCCACTGGGTATCTCTGGTACGTTTAACTACATGCTCGTTTTTCAAGCAGAACATAACATTCTTATGCATCCATTTCATATGCTCGGCGTTGCCGGTGTATTTGGTGGCGCTCTTTTCAGTGCTATGCATGGAAGTCTTGTTACGTCAAGCTTAATTCGAGAAACTACCGAACAGGAGAGTCATAACAATGGATACAAGTTTGGGCAAGAGGAAGAAACCTACAACATTGTGGCGGCGCATGGTTACTTTGGCAGACTCATCTTCCAATATGCGAGCTTTAACAATAGTCGCAGTCTCCACTTCTTTCTTGCTGCTTTCCCTGTTGTTGGTATTTGGTTCACTAGTCTTGGTGTATCTACCATGGCTTTTAACTTAAATGGCTTCAACTTTAATCAATCGATCCAGTCCTCTGACGGACACGTGATCAACACGTGGGCGGACATCCTCAACCGTGCCGGTCTCGGCATGGAAGTGATGCACGAACGCAACGCTCACAACTTCCCGCTAGATCTGGCTGCTAATAACATTGTGCCTATCGCACTAAAAGCACCAGCTATTGGCTAATCTTCGTACGTTCATCTATGTCTGATTACACTTTTAAGTTTGAAGTTAATCACGTATCTCTCCTACTGCTGAACAAAGCAGTAAAACAGTATCTTGAGAAATGGGCTGGTGGCTCTCCTATAGAGCAGGAAGCCATTAAAGCTATGTGTCTTGAGATCGACAGAGCTATGCTTGACGCAAGCTACCTAATCGACAGAGACGCATAATGTCTGTGCATGGAACGGGGCACAGTTTAACGGAGAACTATTATGTCTATCAATCTCATTCGTTTCCTCGCCAATCAAAAGAAGCGTGCTCAGCGTTATCACACTGATGCTCTGCGCTATCGTGGCGTGACATATAAAGAGATCGGCTGATGGTGTAGGCAGGGTTCGACTCCCTGCCCAGTCATTGGTAGAGCCGCTAAGGCGACAACTCTACCGTGCACGGTAATGAAAAGACCTTAACATTTTCAATCAAAAAATTTTGCTAGCAAGAAAAAACTATAACTTTTTAATTTTACTATAATAATGGCTAACTCAGTTATTACTCCAGTAGGTTCTATTAATCAGAACCCATCAACTCTTGCCCTGACTCAGGGTGGAGCTAACTATGATGCCAAGTACGCAACTTACCTGAAGCTTTTTTCAGGTGAGATGATCAAAGCTTATGAGTCTGCATGTATCGCTAAAGGTACTGTCCAGTCTCGTACCCTGCGTAACGGCAAGTCCCTGCAGTTCATCTACACGGGACGTATGGAAGCTGGCTACCACACACCTGGAACTCCGATCCTTGGATCCGGTGATCCCCCGGTGGCAGAAAAAACGATCATCATGGATGACCTGTTGGTTGCTTCTGCTTTCCTCTATGAACTCGATGAGACACTTGCTCATTACAGCCTGAGGTCTGAGATTTCTGCAAAGATCGGTCATGCTCTTGCTGAGTCCTATGACAAAAAGATCTTCCGCATGATCGCTAAGTCTGCTCGTGACGCTAGTCCTATCACTGGCGAGCCTGGTGGTTCGACGATCAACCTTGGTGCTGGCAATCAATTGAATGCTCAGGCTTTGGTCGATGCCTTCTTTGAAGCTGCTGCTATCTTGGATGAGAAGAACGTACCCTCTGCTGGTCGTTTCGCTGTGCTGTCTCCTCGTCAGTACTACGCCTTGATTTCTCAGGTTGACACCAACATCCTCAACCGTGACTTCGGTGCTTCCCAAGGTTCCCTGAACTCTGGTGAAGGTCTCTATGAGATCGCTGGTATTTCTATCCGCCGTTCCAACAACCTACCTTTCATGGTCACTGGTACTGGTACTGGCGGTTCCGCTGGTCACATCACTCGCGTTGATGGTGAGAACAATGACTACTCCGGTGACTTCCGTAACTCCTGTGGTCTTATCTACATGCGTGACGCTGCTGCTGTTGTCGAAGGTATTGGTCCTCAAGTCCAGACCACAGGTTCGGATGTGAAGACAATGTACCAAGGAGACGTGGTGGTCGGGCGCTTGGCTATGGGTGCCGGTATCCTCAACCCTGCTGCAGCCATCGAGCTGACAGCTAGCTAATAGGAGATAAACATGGCTAATCCTGCATCTGCATCCGGTAACAATGGTGTTTCCGGTTCTACATCAGGTATCAGTGGTGGCAATACAGCCATCCGTACCTCTGTTGCTAAAACCTCAAAAGGTTATGGCTCTGCTGTTTCAGCATCTGCTGTTTATAGCGAGACTGCATCATTGCGTTTTGCTTATCCTGGTGCTGAATGCGATTCTCCTGCGCGAGATCGTTCTTAATTTACAAGGGAGTCTCTTCGGAGGCTCCTTTTTTTTATTGCTATTATGAATACAACAATACCAACTGAAACCGAACTTTCCAGTGTAAACTCAATTCTAATGGCAATTGGGCAAGCACCTATCACCCGTATATTTAATGACGAAAACGGTGAACTTGTTTATGTCAATCCTGAAGTAGCCATCATCCACTCTCTTCTAATGGAAGTTAATGTTGACGTTCAGAATGAAGGGTGGGTATGGAACAGAGAAAACTATTATCCTCTGACACCAGAGTCTGATGGGTGTATTTACATACCAAATAATATCCTGCGTATGGATCGTTGGGATAACGACAATGTCAAATTGACAAATGTAGTACAACGTGACGGTAAGTTATATGATAAATTAAATCGTACTTATCAGTTTGACCAAGATACATCTATCTATTATAACATTGTGTGGAAGTGGGATTATGAAAACCTGCCTTCAGTATTTAAGCGTTATATTACTCTGCGTGCTAGCGGTCGTGCTGCTACACAAATGATTGCTAACCCGCAATTGGTACAACTTTTAGCTACACAAGAACAGCAGGCACGAGCTGCTTGCATGGAGTATGAATGTAACCAAGCTGATGTTTCCTTCTTTGGTACACCTGATGGTACATCTTACCGACCCTTCCAACCTTATCATGGACTTAGAAGATTATGACCGCTGTCGCACAAACCTATTCTAATTATCTGGGTGGGTTAAACGAACAGCCAGATGAAGTTAAGAAGCCAGGTCAGTTAGTAAATGCTGTCAATGTTATGCCTGATGCAACAAATGGGTTGCTACGCCGTAAAGGCTTTGAGCATATCCCTTGGAAGAATTCTAATGGTACTGTTGTAAGTACATTAGATGCTGATCCTGACGGTACATGGTTTGAACTGGATTACAAAAACCCAGTGAACGAAGATTATTTATATTTTGGATGCGCTAAAAAGGATGGTAGCATTTCTATTTTCAACCAAGATGGGGAGCAGCAGGCTGTAAGGTATACTAATGAGGCTGTAATTCCTCACAAAAACTACTTGTATAACAATGGTCTCTTGGAAGTATCTGATGACAATGGTGATCTTATACAATCAGTCAGTACAAATGTAACTAATAATAATGGTTATTTTAGAAACACTCCTGAGATACCACTAAAGTATTGCGTAAGTAAAGACCAAGTTATCTTTACTAATCCTAAAGAAACACCTACTCTTGCACAAGCAAGGATACCAACTACGCAAGAGGCAACTAAATACTACAGTTTTGTAAATTTAAAAGTTGTTGACACTGCTAATTATGATTACATTTTCCGTAGGTTCTACGGTGATACTCAAGTACAAACCTATAATTATATCAAAAGTATCGAGCTTGATGCTGTAGGAGACTTGGGTGATGGTTATGACGAAGACCTTACTCTACCTCTACAAACTAGTGGTCCGTTTAGATTTACAATAACACCTCCTGGCGGTACTACTGGTCTCGCAAATGAAAGTGCTGTTGTTGATGTAACTTTCCGTGGGCAGATCGTGCAGCTTCAAAGTAGTGACAGTGGTGGCTACAGGAATGAAGCACGGTATAGTTGGAGTGTTAGAGTTATTAATCCTGGTAAAGGTTTTGACACAGGAACTTTTACGGAAACATTAAGTGCACCTACTGGTGATCCTGAAATAACTCTACCTAATCTTACCCTAACCTTTAGTGTAAAAGATGTTGGTAAAGTAATTGGAACTCAGAACCAACAAATCCTTCCGCAGAACTTGACTAGCTCTAGTGGTGCTGAAGATATTCTACTAGAACTAGCTACGCGTTTTAAGAATACTGGTATTGATAAAGTTTTGATTGTAGGTAGTGGGATTTATCTTGAGAACAGTGCTGCATTTTCTATTAGTACTTCGGAACTTGCAGTAGCTGACGTCATAAATTCTCAAAAATTACCTGATGATCTAGCACCTATTGTACGTGTTAACACTATAGCTGAGTTGCCTGTAGAATGTTACGCTGGTTTTGTTGTTGAAATAAATAACTCTTTTGATGAAAAGAATAATTATTATTTAGAGTACGTATCTGAATCACAGTCTGATATTGAGGCGCAAGCTACTACCCTTTCCTCCCCAGTGATGACTAAAGCAGATGGTTACTGGAGGGAAGTGGCTAAACCATTTGAGCAGACAACCCCCAACAATGGTACTCTACCACATATGATTACTATTTCTAGGGAAGCTGATCAAACTAGGTTTGCTTTTATCGTGTCACCTATGATGTATAGGAGTCGGACAGCTGGTACTGCTAAAGACAACCCTTCTCTATTTGTAGACGATGCCTTTATCACAGAGGTGAATTACTACAAGAATAGATTATTTTTTATGACAAGTGAGGGTACTGTTGTCAGCAGTGCGGCTGGTGAGATTGACAATCTTTTCCTTAGTACAGCTATTGAAGTCAGTCCTATAGATCCTATTGATCTCATTGCAAACAGTAATCAAAAGGTAGCTATCCATGGTTCTTCTGTTGTCAACAATGCAATGGTGTTGTTTGGTAATACTGAGCAATACTCACTAGCTACTAATGAAAGTCTATTGACATCACAAACTGCTAGTATTACTAAAGTTTCTAACTACACTTTTGATCCTGTATCTAGTCCTATTTATCTAGGAACTAACCTGGGATTTATTAGTAAGGGTGTTAAGAAATTTTATGAGATGACTAATATATATGACCGTGGACCTATTGACATTAATGAGAGATCACAACAAATTACAACATTAATGGCAGAAGGGTTTAACATGCCAGTCTCTTCCCGTGAGCAGTCACAGGTTTTGATTTATAAAAAGAACGCTGGTACTGGGTCTAATGAACTATTGGTGTACAGGTTCCGTCAAGAAAATAGCCAAGAGTCTAGTCAGACTGCTTGGGTTAAGTGGACTGTACCTGATAGTATTTGTCACATAAGTCTTCCACAGGATAAAGCATTTGTGGTAACACGTTCTACGGAGGGTGAGTTCAAACTGCTGAAGCTAGACCCTAAGTCTACACCTAACTACATGGATGCTTATAATACAGATGCAACTGGTGTAACTTACGAGTCACGTATTGAGTTTCCTACTATCTATCCACGTGGGGAATCTTCATCTGACGCAACAGCTAACTTAACTATTCATAGGGTTAAGATGAGCACAGCTGATATTGGTGCTTATAATGTACTGATTGGTCGTCTAGGGTATGATGACTATAACTTGTTGGTGGAGCAGACACCTGCTGACAGTTATGATAGCAATGCTGCACCTATCCTGTATAAGGAAAGGGTAGAGACTATCCCTATCTACACGAAGAACAACAACTTAACTCTTGTCATGTCTACCACTTTCAACGCACCGTTAGTACTACGGTCTATGACATGGGAGGGTGATTACAACCAACCATATTACAAACGTGTCTGATTACATTCACCCATGTACGTTGGAGGCTGCTTACGAGGTGGCTTCCAACCTACGCTCACAGGACTTCAGAGAGGTGGTAGAGGGTCATGGGGTACAACCTACCATAGCCATACCTTTGAACTCTCTCAGAGGCTCCTGTATACACTTCACAGTACCTGACGGCAGGATTGCCGGACTAGCTGGGATAGAAGATGACGGTCGAGTATGGATGCTCACCACACCTGCTATCCTTGACTTCCCTGTCACTTTTGCGAGGGAGGCTAAGCGCTTTATTGACAGCAGAACGGAACGTGTACTGTGGAACTACGTGGACAAACGCAACACTGTTCACATCAAACTATTGAAATTCCTTGGGTTCACCTTCTTAGAAGAAGTTCCCTTCGGACCTAATGAATTAACCTTTATTAAATTTGCAAGATGGATCCATTAACGATTGGTCTCGGTGTTGCCAAGGCAGGCATGGGAATCATGAGTGCTATCAGTGGTCGCAATGCCAAGATAGCACAAGCTAGAGCACAGAATGAAGCCGCTGTTGAACGCTACAAGTATCAGCTAAAAATTAGAGAAAGAGAAAATCTTAACCAAAACCAGTTGTTTGCTACTAAGCTCTCACAGTATGATCTTGGCATGAAAGCGGCTGACCGTGCTGCGGCTCGTGCTTACGGTGTAGAGGATCTAAAAGCATCTCAACGTATTAAATCTGCAGCATTCTCTACGCAAAAATTAAACCGTGCTATGACTAAAGCAACAGGTTTAGGTGCGGCATCTGGCAGGAGTGGACGTAGTGTCGATCGTCTTGATCAGAATGTAGAGAATCAGTTTGCTAGAAACCAGGCAATGATTATGGAAAACCTGATGGGTGCTGAAGCTGCACGTCAGTACAGAGAAATGGGTATTGCTGATCAACTGTCTAGTGCACGTAACCGTGCCTTCAGCAGTGTGGCTATTGCTCCTACTGTATCTGAACCTCCTCTCGAGCCTGCACAACTCTCAGGTCCTGGTTCAGCTGGGATGATGCTCGGTATTGGCAGTTCTATTCTTGATGGTGTTGGTTCAATTGCTAGTGGCATGGCACCTGACCCTGGTAACATGGATGGTGGTGTTCCTGTACCTGTACCTGGACCTGATGTTAATACTAGCTTAGATCTTGATGCAGTACAATCTTATATGGATACAACCGGCTCCTCATTCTTTGGAAAATATTAAACTATGGAAATTCCAGAAATTCAATACAGACCTGAATCGCCATCAGCTAACTTTGCACCGGTTCAACAGGTAGATGCTACTGCTGCTATGCAGGCTAATCATAGTAAAGCTATTCAAAACATGAACCAACGGCTCCAACAGATGGACCGTAATGCTGCTGTTAAACTGCAGAACGTTAAAGATCAGGCGTTTCCTGTAGATGAACTGGCTCGGTTTAGCAAGACCCTAGAGGGTTTTATGCAAGATCGGATCGATCAAAATAAAAAGAACATCGAGAATGAAATGAATATGCTCGCCTTCACCGAGGGTGTCCCGTCTGATCCTGTCTTTGATGAAAATGAGAAACAGATCGACAAGACCGGTGCTGCTATCAGCAAACGTGCTGACGCTTACGAGCGGCAGACTGGTGACATCGAGACTGCTGAGCAGGTTCGTAGCCTTACTGGCTGGAGGAAATATTACTATGCTAAAGCTAAGATGGAAATGGCTGGTAAAGGCTTTGGTGCCTTTATGCAGACCAATGCAGCTAATGAAGAGTTTGGTGTCAACGTAGGTGGTCAGATCTATACATTGTCTAGTGCTCCTAACCAAGCTATTCGTCAGGCTGTAGCAGCTAAGATGGCTGCCTCATACATGCAGCCTTATGCAGGGATGAACAAGTCGTTCCTTGGTAAGTACTTGTATCCTGGTATGCAAATGGGTATGCAGGGGGCTGTTGCTGGTGCTGCACAGGCACATGCTAAACTAATGAAGGCTAACCGCTTGGATGCTGCACAAGCTGCATTCCGTGGTGCTCCTTCTCCTGCTGCTATGATGGAGCTGGATAACACTTTACGTAATGATGGCTACGATAACAAGACTATTCGTACCTACCTTGTCAGTGAGATGATTAAGGTAAAGGGTGATACGCAGTTCGAAACACTGATGAACACTCCTTATGGTCCTAACGGTAAACCATTCCAAGAACAGTACCCACAGGAAGCTGCTGAACTCCGGATTAAACGACAGGAGTTTCTACAGCGTGGTGTGCAGGAGAGGGAGATGGCACGCCAGACTCAAGACAGGATAGCACTAGAGGAAGCTAAGCAATTGGTTGCCTCTGACTATGCTAAAGATGGTGAGTTAAACGCTCGTCCTGAACGACTGACAGAACTAGCTCAACAGGCAAGAGCGGCTGGTAACATCAGTACTGCTGAGTATTGGGAAGGAAAGATTTCTGACACTGCTTATATGCAAAGAAGTGCTGATCTTAAGAGACAATATGAACAGCAAATGATGGCTGGTATTGTACCATCTAGAGAGGAGATCCTGCAGAATCCTGGTTTGAGCATGGAGCATAAGCAAGCTTTGCTTGGCACTGCTCAGAGTAATGGCGGATCAGAACCTAATACTGATCTGGCTAAAGGTCATAAGAGTATTATTCAAGACTCCATTAGGAAGCGTGGTAAGTGGACACGGGATGGTGCTAATGATCCTGGTGTTGCTGCCATGGAGATGTTAGCCATGCAAGAGTATAAACGTACATACAATAATGAAATACAATCTGGTAAGACGCCTGAGCAAGCTGCTAATGCCGCTCTTAATGACTTTAAGTCTCAGTTTTCTAACGAAGACAGCGGTCTCTATGCCCTTGTTAAACCAGGGTCAGATGAAGCTAAAAAAGACCGTAGTCGTGTCGGTAAATATGCAGGGTATGACCCTAACGGAGTTGCTAGCACGACAGTACCAGCTATAACACAGGTAAATGAAAAATTTAAGTATGCTGATGCTAATACTGTACTGAATACTTACCCTGATTTGTTTCATGGTGAAGAGAAGATGCTACAAGACCTATCGTATAGTTTTAACACTACTGGAAAGGTTGGTACTATCCCTCCTGTATACTATGAACTGCAACAGAGGTATGGTGGTAATGTCAGCATCATGGATCTAGTCAACAAACGACTAGAAGCTAATGGCATGAAACCACTTCCTAAGGAACTGAATCAAATGCTGAAACCTGTAGAGGAAACATTTGATGATGAAACTTATAGGTATATCAGCTATAAACCTAACACAACTAGGACTGACATTGGTCTGATTAGCAGTGGTGTTGAACCTGTCTATGGTACAACAATGCCTGTCAGTGTTAGCACTGACTATGAGTTTCAAAGTGAAGTAGAAGCTGTTGCTGGTAGACTAGGCATCTCAGCAGAAGACCTATATGCTGTCATGTCCTTCGAGACTGGCGGTACGTTTGATCCTAAGATTCCTAATGCAGCAGGGTCTGGCGCTACTGGTTTGATCCAGTTCATGCCATCTACTGCACAAGGTCTAGGTACTACTACAGAAGAACTGGCTCGTATGTCTAGAGTACAGCAATTGCAATATGTTGAAAAGTATTTATCTAATAAAGGTGTACGTGGCAAAGGATTGTCAGATGTGTACATGGCTGTCTTGTTCCCTGCTGCGGTAGGTAAACCTGATGACTTCGTGCTCTTTGGTAAAGGCGCTATGTCAGGCTATACTGGTTCTGCATATCGGCAGAACAGAGGACTTGATACTAATAATGACGGATCAATAACTAAAGCAGAGGCAGCTGCCAAGGTGTTACGGCATCGGCATCCTCAACCCTGGCGACGTCCTAACAACATGATACCTGGACTGATTTAATGAATGACATTAATTTTGACACCTCTGCCTATGATGAACGTCAAGATCAGCTAGCAGAGGAAGCTGCAATAAGAGGCGCTGCTGAAGAACGAGAACAGCAAGCGGCTCGACAAGAGGAAGAGTCTGTTAAGGCAGAAGCTCCTCAAGAAAAGAAAGAAGAAGGTGAATTCCTTGGTGGTATGATGGATGACATAAAGTCATACGGAGTAAATCCTCTCATGCCTCCTGAAGAAGGGATCAACACAAATAATATGAGTGGTAGCCAGCGTATGGTTGCCGGTGGTATTGATACCGTCATGGACCTCACCTCTAAGTTCCTCCCATTTATGAAGGGTCCTGCTGATTACTGGGATGAGCAGAGTGGACGCTATGCAGAAGGACTTGATCCTCTGAAGAAAGCAGAGCGTGACATGTCTGCTATCCTCTTGCCTATGTTCTTAGGTGGTGGTGTAATCGGTGGAGCTACTAAAGCCGCTGGTCTCACCGGTAAAACTAAGTTAGCGTCTGATACTCTTCTAAACTTCGGACTAGACTTTGCTATCTCTGGAACTTCTGATACTACAAGTGAAGCCGGTAACCTGGGTAGTTTGATTGAAGGTGGTCTTAAACAAGTTGCTCCTGGAATCTCTATTCCTTGGGCATCTCGTGATGGTGAATCACCTGACGTGATCTACTGGAAGAACATGGCTGAAAACATGATTCTTGGTGGTATCGATCCGTTGGTCACCGCTCTTACATTTAGAAATGGCGGTAATGTAATTATTCCTAAGAATGAAACAGCTGCGGCTATCGTCGAGGCGATGCCTGAACCGCCTGGTACTCTCCAGGATGCTATCCTTAGGAACCGCGCTAAAAAACAAGCTGAACAACTGAAGATCGGACGCAGAGTCCTGGAAGCTGATCCTGAAGGTGTCAATGGTTACAACGCATTCGTCAATGAGCCAGCAGAAGATACAGCACGTATCACTCTCGATGAGACTGGTAACGCTGTGGAGTTCATGTCTGACCAAGCACGAATGTCTAACAACGTAGGTACTGTTAACGGTAGAGCACGTCCTCTCCTGGATAACGATACACAAGACATCCTGTCAAGAGCTGACATCTCGACTCGTTCTGATATCTTACGCAAGGCTGATGAAGCCCTCAAAGCTGAGTTTGACCTGCAGGTTGGTGGTGAAACACTTAGCGCCAGACAAGTACAAGAAGCTATTAACGGACTTTATGATAGTGCTATTGCTCCTCTTGGTAAGTCTTTTGATTCTGCTGTTCAAAGATTTCGAGACCTAGAACTAAAAATCGGTAACATGTCTGACACGGTCACCAGTCGTGGTGGACGTAAAGTCATCGGTAAGACTGTTGATCGTTTGATTGATGCTCTCAGCCCTCAACGTCAACGTACCTCTGCTGCCATCCAGGCACAGACTGCTGCTGGTGCCTCTGACATCGCTAGGAACGTAGACCTGATGGAACCTGTTGTTGACACCTCACGTCTGCAGGAGCTTATGATGCCACGCATACGTGTGTTGCTCAAAGAACAAGCTACCTCACAGATCTCTGAGTCTATGTCTACGGTTCTGCAAAAGCGCCTGGCTAAGAAGACTGAAACCATTGAAGGTGCGCTTGCTCTTGATGAAGGTAAAGAGTTTGAGGAAATGTTTAACATTTACACTCAAGCTGTAGAAGAGAAATCACAACTCATTGATGATTTTGTGGATGAGCTGACAGCTATGGCTAAGGAGAACCCTTCTTACCTTAAACCTGTCTACCGTCTGTATGCTAAGACAAACGGTGAAGTAGATAGCATGTACAAGCTAAACCAGCTGCTTAATAATAAGCTGGGTATTCTGCGTAAAGCTGCTATCGACGAGAACCCTGAAGTCCCTTCTCTTGTCTTGAGAGAACTGCAGGCTACACGTACAGCTAACATGATCAACGGTACTGCACCTGCTACGGCATGGGTAGGTAACCTCGCTGCTCTGTCTATTAGACCTCTAACCACTCTGGCTGGTTCTGTCCCTATTGGTATTGCTACTGGTAACTTCAAGCAACTGCAACGTTCTTTGATGGCATTTAGTCAGGTACAAGAAACTTTCCGCCGTGCTACTGCTATGGCTCGTAGTGAGTGGAAGTATTCTAACACTAATCCAGAAGCTGCCATGGCTCGTGGTCGTAAGGATTATGACTTTAGTGACGCTGGTAGTACTGGTGACTGGAAGAAGAGTCTTTCTGACTTTGAAGAGATGGAAGCCTTATATGATACTCCTGCATTTAGCCCAGGGCGTAAGGCTTTGTGGAACCTAACTAAGGGTCTTAACTCTTGGAACCGTAAGAACTTTAACCGTTGGGGCATCAATGCTATGTACAGTGCTGACGGTTTCGTCAAATCTGCAATGGCATCTCTTGAATCCAGGTATAAAGCATATGATGCTGCACTTGCACAGAACAACGGTGTGTTCAGTGAAGCTGACTTTATCAAACTGGAACAAGGTTTCTATGATGAAGCCTTTGATGCTGATGGTGTGATTAAAGAAGGTTACGCTAAGTTTGCTAGTGAAGAGATTGCTCTTAACGCTGACAACGACATGGTCTCTAAAATGGAAGACCTGATGAACACCTTCCCGATCATGAAGTCTATCTTTATGTTCCCACGAACTAAGGCTAACGCTCTGTCTGTTGTTCAAACCTTTGACCCTACCGGTGCTACGGCTCTCTGGAGGGATAAGTCTTGGAAAACTATGACAGCTAATGCTGGTGATACCAGGCAAGTTAGGGAGATCCTTGAAATGCATGGTATAAAAGGTGGTACTGTTGATGACTTCCTGATGCTTAAATCTGAGTACATTGGTCGTAAACTGGCTACCAGTACTCTAGTGACTGGTGCTGCTATGGCAACTGTTTCTGGTAACATTACTGGTGCTGGAGCTTGGATGACGCCAGCAGACAAACAACGTGCCCTGAACAATGGTTGGAGACCTTACACTATTTATGGTAAGTCCTATGAGAACGCTCCTGACTGGGTTAAGATGTTCCTGTCCCTGAGTTCTGATATCACCATGGCACACTTTGGCATGGAGAGTAAAGCATCACAAGATTGGTTTGGAGCTATGGTTGATGTCCTGGCTGCTAACGTAAATAATGAGTTGTTTGGTTCAGAGGTGGAAAGCCTGTCTCAATTAATCAACATGAGTGGCAACGCTACTGCTCGTTATTTCTCAGGACTGGTTGATACCCTGATTCCTGGAGCTGGTGTACGTAGTGCCCTTAATGATGTACTTGCACCACAACTGTTTGATGTAAAAAACAACTTTGAATCTTATCTGGCTAACCGTAACCGCTGGTTGACCCAGTTTTGGATGGTTGAAGCAGTTGACCCGTTTACTGGTGAACAAGTTAATGGTGCTAAGTACCCTCTTGAGAAGTTTATTGGTAGGATCCTGCCATTCTGGGAGTCTGCTGGTGGTGATGAACCATGGCGTAAGTGGTTAATGTCCACTGGCTGGACTGGTTTGTCTAAGCCTATGACTCATCCTTACACTGGTGAAGAGCTTGACCCACAGGCACGCCAGTGGATTAACCGTCACATCGGTGAAAATCTAGACTGGGATAAAGAAATGCAGAGAATGATGGAATGGGATGATGGCAGGTTTGAGCGTGAATGGAAGAAACTTCCTGGTCACAAACGGGCACAACTACCTATCAAAGAAACTCAAGTCCATGAATTGTTAGAAGAATCTAAGAGACGAGTGTTTAACGCTGCTTGGGATGCTTACGTTATGGAACATCCACAAGTCAGAAACGTTCAAATTTTACAAGACGAAGTAACGTCTAATGTTGGGGCTGGTAATTACGAAGAAGCCTCACAAATCCAAAACCAAGTCCAAGAAATTCTCAAATATAAATAACCATGGGACTATGTCACAATTGCAATAGCGCAAGAGACGCATACACCGGTAATGGTGTACAAAGAGAATACTTAATTACATTTGAATATTACAAGCAAGAGGATGTTGCGGTTGCTTATTTTAACAGCGCCACAGCAGCTTGGGAAAAAACTGATAATTCTAATTGGTTGTGGGTTAACGCCACTACCATCAAGATAAATGTCGCCCCAACCTCTGGTCAACAATTTATTATCTTCCGCTGCTCTGATTTAGAGCCACTGCCTGGTGAGTTTTACCCTGGCACTGCAATTAAGGCACAAGACCTGAACGATAATTTCTTCGTTCTTAAATCTGCTATTGAAGAAACACGTTGCTATGCTGAAAACTATAGCAATGCTTCGGATGCAAAGTACTGGAATAAACTAGACAGTACAATTACTAAAGAGGAGCAGACCTCAGGTCAAGCTGAAACACAACTAGATAGTGATCACATCTTTGACGCTGCAGCTATTGCTGCTAGGCATGATGCATACGTTCAAGATGATCAGCCTGCTGCAATTACATACGAACAAGACGGTAAAATCTGGTATGACACAGATGACCTCCGTACTAATTTTTGGGATGCTAGTGCAGGTACTTGGGTTAGTTTCACTACCTCAGGTCCTGCCGGTCCTCAAGGTCCTTATGGTCCTCCAGGTAAAGTACTAATTGGTGAAACTCCCCCAACAGGATACCCTGCCGTTGGTGCTGATAGTGCTAGATCACTACAAAGTGGTGACCTTTGGTTTGATTCTTATCGAGCCATTATGTATGTCTACTATGTAGATGATCAAAGTTCTCAGTGGGTAGCAGTTTCTAGGTCTGGTCCTCAAGGTGCTACTGGCGCTGCTGGTCCTACTGGTGCTGCTGGTCCTCAAGGTCCTCAAGGTGCCGCTGGTGCTGATGGCGCAGACGGTGCAGACGGTGCGGATGGAGCTGATGGTGCAGATGGTGATACTCCCGAGGCTCCTACGGATGGGTCTCTCTATGGTCGTAAGAATTCAGCCTGGGAAGTAATTGGTTCCAGTGCTGTTAACTTTGATGATGCTGTCGTTATTAAAGGTGACTCAACCAATGGCAGTGGTGAACTTACTCTTAACTGTGAGAACAACTCTCATGGCGTAAAGATTAAAGGTCCACCGCATAGTGCTGCAGCCACCTATACATTGACACTACCAAACAGCACGGGGACAAACGGACAACTACTTACTACTAATGGTAGTGGGACACTTACCTGGTCAACAGTTACAGGAATTATTGTTGCTGATGGCGGTAATTTTGCTAACGGCACTTCACTTGTTTCTACTTCTACTACTTACGACGGAGGATCTTTCGACTAATGCCAACACCTACTAACCGTACCCCTCTGCGTGTTGCACGAGGTACATATTCTAATCTTAATAGCTCAGTTTCTGATATTCAAGAGGGTGAGATTTGCTATGCAACTGACCAAGACAAATTATATGTCAAGGAAGGCTCTAGCCTTGTTTCTACTCAAGCTGATGTAAGCGCTAAAGCTAACATTGCATCACCTACTTTTACTGGAACTGTCACAATCCCATCAGGTGCAAGTATTGCAGACATTGGGACAACCATCCAAGCGTTTGATGTTGACACTGCAAAGACTGATGTTGCTCAAACCTTCAGTGCTGCTCAGCGTGGCACTATTACTACGTTGACCGATGCCGCCACGGTAACCCCTGATTTTGCAGCATCTAATAACTACACTTTGACGCTCGGTGGCAACCGTACCATCGCTAACCCTACCAACCTAACTGCTGGTCAATCTGGTTCTATTTTTCTTTTGCAAGATGGATCGGGCAGTCGTACAGTCGCGTGGGGCTCTTACTGGGACTTTGCTGGCGGAGTAGCACCAGTTTTAACGACTGCAGCTAGTGCTGTAGATCGGGTAGATTATGTCGTTCGTAGTGCTTCTTCTATTCATGCAGTAGCTACACTTAACTTGAGCTGATTATGGTAGTTTATAATAATATTTTAGCCGGAGCCTCAGGTGCAACTGGGGCTGACGACTATGAGATTTCTAGGTCACTTAGGTTTACCAGCGGTGATAGTGCATATCTTTCTAAAGATTTTTCGTCTGCAGGTAACCGTCAATCGTGGTCTTGGAGTGGTTGGGTAAAACGGTCAAAACTGTCTTCAACACGTCAAGCACTATTTAGTGGTGGCACGACTACAAACGACGTTGATTGGCTTGAATTTGGATATGAAGCTGATAAGTTTTACTATACATCTAATAGTGTAACTTCTTCTTCAACAGCAGTATTTAGAGATATTAGTGCGTGGCAACACGTCCTTGTAACTTACAACGGTTCGTACCTAAAATGGTATTCAAACGGAACTGAGGTTCATAGTGTTGCAAAAACTGGTAATTTAGGTATTAATAGTGCAGCGCTTCATACAATTGGAAAGTCCTCTGCAGCTATCGGAAGGTATTTTGACGGATACCTAGCCGACGTTCACTTCATCGACGGTCAAGCCCTTGCACCAACTGACTTCGGTGAGTTTGATGACAACAATGTTTGGCAGCCTAAGGAACACACGTTTAGTGCTAATCCAAATAATGGGACAACTTGGAGTTCAGGAACTGTTACTGGAACGCTTTACTCAGGATCGTCCTGGGCGAATGCATTTGATGGTTCACTACCATCATCTTTAAGCACTTCTAATAGTGCAATGTCATATAGTTCTACAGGCGATATTACTCTTACCTTTCCAACTCCTATAAGCGGGACAATTAGAGTATATGCTTCAGGCGCAGCTGGTAGTTCTACAGGAACAGACAGTAAAATTGTATTGTCTGATAGTTCTGAAATTACTTGTAATGTACTTTCCTCTGCTCCTCAGTTCTTCTCATTTGGATCTAAAACTAATATCACGTCAATTACATTAAAACAAGCACAATATGGTGTACGCTTAGGCGGCATTGAGCTTAATGGATACATATTAATTGATGGCGCTAATGATAACAGCTTTAAACTTAATTTCAACGACGCCACCACCAATCAAGCCCTGGGCTACGACGCATCGGTAAGCAGCCCAGCGCTCAACAACAAAGGTGGCTTCGATACAGTCCTGTATTCAGGTACAGGCAGCGATCAAACCATCAAAGGTTTGGCGTTCCAACCAGATCTCGTTTGGATTAAAACCAGGAATGAAGCTGAGAATCATTTCTTAGTTGATTCAGTACGTGGTGTTGCCAAGCAGATTTATGTCAACTCCAACGCTTCAGAATATACCAATGCCAACAGGTTTAGATCTTTTAATTCGAATGGTTTTACCGTAGGCACTACAGATGACACTAACCAAAGTGGTAATTCGTTTGTAGCTTGGGCTTGGAAAGCCGGTGGAACTGCAGGTGCTAACACTGATGGATCAATCACTTCACAAGTGTCAGCATCTAGTGAATATGGGTTCAGTGTTGTATCGTTCACGGGAAATGGGACTGCTGGAGCAACAGTCGGCCATGGATTAACTAATACACCAAGTCTAATTCTGTTGAAGACCCGTGGCGATACTCAGAATTGGATGGTTTATCACTCTGCTCTTGGGGCTAACAAGGCAGTATTTCTTTCGACCACAGATTCAGCAGCGACATCGAGTGTTTATTTCAATGATACAGAACCAACTTCTTCAGTTTTTTCACTAGGAACACGCGCCGGGATTAATCAAAATAGTGATCCTATGATCGCATACTGTTGGTCTGAGGTCAGCGGATTTTCTAAATTTTCTAGCTACACCGGAAATGGTAGCACTTCAGGTCCGGTAGTAACAACCGGATTTAAGCCACGTTATGTTCTGATCAAAGCAGATATTGCTGGTGAAGATTGGGTGATATTGGACACAGCCCGAGATACGGGTGATCCTGTTGACCAAATCTTCTTTGCTAACACTACTGATGCTGAGCTTACAAATAGCGCATATAATGTTGAGATTAAAGCAGACGGTTTCCAAATAAAGAATACCAATCCTCGCTTTAATACAAATGGTGAGACGTACATCTACGCAGCCTTTGGTGATCGCGCCGGTAACAACTTTACGCCGAACAACCTGATCGCTACGGCTGGACTTGGGACGTCGAATCAAGGGATGGACGTGGTTACGTATTCGGGTAATGGCAGTACACAATCGATAAGCTCGCTGGCTTTCCAGCCAGATCTTGTGTGGCTTAAAGGTCGTTCTCAGTCAAACGTATCTAACCAGCTGTATGACTCTGTTAGGGGCACCAGTAAGATGCTTCAATCTGACAACAATACGGCTGAAGGGACAGTTAGCGGAGTTACTTCATTTAACTCTAATGGCTTTACCATTGGCAGCAATGGAGGTAGTAACAATAACTCGTCAACATACGTAGCTTGGTGCTGGCGAGCTGGTGGAGCCGCATCATCCAATACTGATGGCTCAATTACAAGTTCTGTAAGTGCAAACACAACCTATGGATTTTCAGTTGTAAAAAATACTTATAGTGGTTCTTATGGGTTGCGTAGCGTAGGACACGGTTTAGGCAAAACGCCTTCATTAGTTATAAGTAAAAGGACAGATAGTACTGGTTCCTGGTTAGTGCATACGAGAGCGACAGGATCATATCAAATGCTGACGTTAAATACCACAGATACTGCTACAGCAGCCGACTCATATTTCGCGGCTGATGACAGTACCTTCAGTCTTTACCATGGCCATTACACTGACAATAGTTTTGAATATATCCATTACTGCTGGTCTGAAATTCCTGGATTTTCTAAAATTTCTACCTACATCGGCAATGGGTCTTCCACAGGTCCTGTAATTACAACCGGGTTTAAGCCAAGATTTATTCTTATAAAAGGCTCTAGTTATGCAAGCAACTGGAATCTTATTGATACTGCCAGAAGCGGTTCTAACCCTAGATCAGATGTGCTGCGCCCCAACGGTGATGGAGCTGAGTCCTCTACTCCTACTGGCACGTATGGTATTTCACTTGATGTATTAGATGATGGTTTCCAGCTAAAAAGTGGTAGCTCAACAAACGATATTAATCAAACAAATGAGACATACATCTACATGGCATTTGGTGATAGACCACCGGGTGAGATTATTGACAGCCTGATCGACACGCCAACAAATATTGAAGCTGAAAGCGGTAACAACCCAGGGAACTATGCAACATTTAATCCACTACAGCAGCAATACAGTTCGGCAACACGTGTTCTTGCAAACGGCAATTTAGAGCACGGCGATGGAACCAGCAATAAAGGTAATTACGCTTTAGACACTTCCACCATAGCGGCACCTCCGTCCGGGAAATATTATTGGGAGATGACACTTAAGGGCAATGGAACAAATGAACGAAGAATGATCGGCATCATGGCAGCTGATGCTAATTTTGCTCAGTACATTCCACACGTAAATTCAACCGATGGATTAGTAGCCATATGGTGTCTGACTGGACAGAAAATTATTAATGGGAGTTACTCTAGTTACACCTCTGCTTTTCGTGAGGGCAATACACTTGGCGTAGCGTTAGACCAAGACAATAGCACTGTTACTTTTTACTTAAATGGTACGAGTCTAGGAGCCATTTCGTTGCCAACAAACATGGTGGGCAAGTCAGTCGTAGCAGCAGTCAGTTCAATTTATGATGAAGAAATAGTTATCGCTAACTTCGGCCAACGTAGTTTTGCGTACACGCCTCCAACCGGCTATGTGAGTCTCTGTACAACCAATCTTCCCGACCCAACGATTGCCGATGGTTCGACGGCGTTTATGGCTAAAACTTACAACGGTACTGGCAGCACTAACGCTATAACAGGCTTGAATTTTTCCCCAGATTTTTTATGGCTCAAGCGACGTAATGGTGCTAATGCACATGTGTTGTTTGATCAAATCAGAGGCGTTACAAAAGCGCTTGAAATTTCAAACACTGGTGCGGAGAAAACTAATGATCCTGCCATTGCGTCTTTTGACGCGAATGGTTTCACAGTTAGTGGCACATCCAATCAAACCAATGCATCTGGCCAATCCTATATAGGCTGGGCTTGGGATGCTGGATCGTCAACGGTCAGCAACACTGATGGCAGCATCACTACTAGTGTCCGCGCCAATCCGTCAGTTGGATTCTCGATTGTCAAGGCTTCTGTTGCGGCATCGTTAACAGGTGGTCCAACACTAGGTCATGGACTAAACAAAAAACCTGAGTTCATTATTGGTAAAAACTTAGACTCGACTATTTATTGGTACGCTTACCATAAAGATCTAACTGATAGTCATTACTTAATCCCACATCTAAATAGCGTTGAACAAAATAGTAGTGCTGTGTGGGGTACTCATAGTTCATTGGATTCAAGCATATTCCGAATTGGTACTGGCACACCTGCATCTATGTGGATCCCAAGTGGAACCAATGATTGCATTTTCTATGTCTGGACAAGTGTTGAAGGCTATTCATCCTTCGGATCCTTCAATCCTAATGGTACTACTGATAATAGTTTTGTATACACCGGATTCCTCCCTAAATTTTTAATTTTGAAGTACTCTTCATCTGCTGGTGACTGGATGCTGCTGGATACCAGTCGTCGTCCTAATGGACCTTCAGGTGGAACACTTGTGGCTAACGTCGCTAATGCTGAAGACGGTTACTACGCTAGTAATCAAGCAAACATTGATTTCCTAAGTAACGGTTTTAAAATACGTGTTACTGGTTCACCCTTTGGTGATAGTGGTCGAACAGTCATATATGCAGCTTTTGCTGAGCATCCATTTAAATATTCTAGAGCTTATTAAGCTATGCTAAAACTTGATGGTAAGACCCTGCAATATGACAGGGCATTTACACACAACCAAATCTCTTATCCTGCTAATTGGCTGCGCTTGACCACCTTAGAAGAAAAGCAAGCTATTGGTATTACAGAAGTTGCTGATACTTCCCAATCTTGGGATCAGCGCTTCTATTGGGGTGTTGATAACCCTAAAGATCTTGATCAACTTAAAACTAGTTGGAAACAACAACAGAGTGACTACGCTTCTAGCGTACTTAGCCAATCTGATTGGCGGGTAATTAGAGCACGTGAAACTGGTGGTCAAGTCAATATTGACTGGTTTAACTACCGCAAAGCTGTTCGAGCTGCCTGCAACACACGTCAATCTGAAATTGATGCAGTCACCACTGTAGAGGCTCTCAAAGAGCTTCTCTTTGGTGAACCTACTATTACTCAACAGAAGAAAGATTCTGAGGGTAACGGTGTTGTAGAACCTGACACAATTACAGTTGACGGTAAAGAAGAAGCTAATCCTGTTGCTGGTCAACCGGTTATGGAAACAGTTGCTAATCCTGCCATTGCTACAGCTTGGACTACCCCTATCTAATATGGCTATTCAATTCCCTCCGGTTCAAGCTGGTGACGCTGAACCGCAAGATGGTGATACATATTTGTATCTAATTACTCAACGAGAGTTTGTTTGCCACCGCACATCATCAACTGAAACACCTCAATGGTCAGAATCAGGTACTATTAGTACAACCTCTTTTGGTTATCGTGGTGGTGTTAACATCACTGGTGCAGCACCTAATGATGCAAATACAGGTAACATCTACTCTGTGTTAGATGGTGGTACAGCTCACATTTCTTTTACTGGCATTGCTGGTGACACTATTACACAGTACACATTGATTATTTATGATGGGTCAGAGTGGGCTCCGATTGATTTGTCTTCAGGAAACGTAGTTTCTGGACCTTGGGTTAGGACTGTTAATGGTGAAATTAAGCCTGCTGTTGCTACAGATGATCTAAATATGGATCAAGGTGATTACCGTATTGACACACTGACTGAACTATGACAATTAGCAATAATGATGTGCTGCTGGTCAATCGCGGCAGCACTAGTTATAAAATTAAATATGAAAATGTCAAAAATGACATTACAGGTGACGTAGATCAATTCCCAGAAGCTCCTCAAGACAGTAATCAGTATGCCCGTGAAAATGGTGCTTGGACACAAGTAACTTACACAGCTGCATATACTAATAGTGATGTAGACACCCATCTCAATACATCTACTGCTAACGCAAACCAAGTCCTCGGTTGGTCTGGTTCTGATTATGAATGGAAAGATGCTGGGACAAGTGGTACTGGCGACCCTAATCTGATTAGCTATACCTACCCAACTGGTCAGCAAAGAACACTCCAAAGCCGCCTACAAGACTATGTAAGCATTAAAGATTTTGGTGCCGTAGGTTGTGATCCTACAAACTCTAATGACACTACAGACGATACTGTTGCTATTAGAGCAGCTCTGACTTCTAACGCCAGGGCTGTTTACTTCCCGCCCGGTGTTTATAGAACGTCTGAACAAATACAACTTCAACAAGCTGTCACCATCTTTGGTGCTGGTATGCACTCTGTCATTCTTTATGAACCAACTGTACAGGCAGAGATTGATAAAGCTTGTTTAAAACTTACTGTTAGTGAAACCGCTTATGACAAGGATGATGGTTATGAAGTCCGCGATATTCACATCGCAAAGGGCTCTAACAATATCTCTGCTCAAGGTCTCGTTATTCATGATGGTGGTACAGGGGCTATTCAAGGTCCTTGGAACAAGGTAATCCTAGAAAACGTCACTATTGGTTCGTACTACGACTCTACAGCTTCTAATGCAACACAAGGTTATTTTAAAAAAGCTCTAACTATTGCTAATGTTGGTGGTGTCTATGCCAACAACCTTACTATCGCTAATAACCGTGTTGGTGAGGGTCCTAACAATAGTGGTGGTTCTCTATTAGATCCTGATTCTATTGGAATCTACATTCTTTCTAACAAGGCTCGTGCTTCTATTAGACAGCTTCACCTCACTAACTTCTACATCCAAGATCACTATCGTTCATTGTGGACTACTACCACCACTGACTCTTCCATTGAAAGTATCTACATAAGTCAAGGTGAAGTTAAAGGTAGAGAAGGGTTTATCTTTACTGGTCGCGTTTCAGCTACTTACCTTAGTGGCATTCACTTTGATACTTGGCGTGCTGGTCTAGAACACTTAGGTGCCGGTGGTATTCACCGTGTTATTGGATGTGACTTCCGGGGTAATGATTCACAGTCTTGGGATGGTTATCTTATCCAGCTAAATGCTAATGAAACTATTTTTGCTAACAACTTTGTTTCTGGTGGAGATAGTGGTAATGGAGCACGAGGTGGTCTCATCGCTATCAATGACTCTCTGCCTGGAACAGAAGCTAGGAATATTAGCATTACAGATAATATTTTAAAAGGTATTGGTCAATATAACTATGTAGCTTTGTTGGTTAGAGAACAAGGTGAGAATGTTACATTTGGTGGAAACACTTTTATGAACTTTAATGGTAACAACGAACCTTGGGCTAACTTAGCAGGCAGCGAGTTGTACATTTATGGACAGAGAGGATATAACTAATGATTACTTATCCTAATAAACCGTGGGGTGATAAACAAACATTTGCCTTCACTCAGAAAGACGGTACACATGTTGTCGGTATTTACAACGAATCTAAAAATGCTTGGTCCTTTACTCGGCTAACGCAACCTCCTGTAGAGTCAAACTCTGATTCTGATCAGGAATAAATTTATCTGCTTCTATCTAATTATGATCACCCTTATCCGTCCAATCCTTTTTTCATTCCTCAACTCTGAAAAAGTCAAACGTCTTATCGTTGACATGCTTACCAAACTAGCAGAGCAAAGCGATAACACTGTTGATGATGAAGCCGTAAAATTTATTGAACGCGGCTTGTTCGGTGGAACCTTGGATTGACCCACCAGTAATACCTTACCTGGCAATACCTGAAGCGCCCTTTATGCCTCCACCTATACTGGAGGTGCCTAGAGCAGAGATACCTAGCTATAAACCGCTTGTAGTACCTCCTAATATGCTTCAACCACCGCCAGGTATTGAAGGTATTAATATTGGTGATGATCCACCACAAGAGAGAAGTAACACTACTTCTACAAAACAACAACCAAACCCACCTACAATACCAAATATTGATTTACCACCTGAAGCTCAGATAGTAGAGATTCCGTTTACGGACATTGAAATACCAATGCCTACAACTACTATTATGACTACAGCAGCTACAACAGCATTTATTAGTGTTGCTGCCACCCTTACTGCAACTTCTTTGTTTAAATATATTGTGATGGCTATGAAACCCATCATGAAAACTACATGGAACAAACTAACAAAAAAGAAGGAGCCGTAAAAAGCTTCTTAGCAAAAGTCAAGGAAAACACTGAGGAAGAACTACAAATCCTCGGCACTTTTGTCCGTCTAGGTGTTGTCATATGGAGTGGTTTTATTATTACTCTTAATTACGTTGAAATACCTATGATTAAAAAAGGACAAAGTGGTGGCGATATAACCTTTGTTGCTAGCGTCTTTACCGGTGCACTTGCGACATTTGGTTTGACGACATCTAACAGTAAAAATGGGAATGGAACAACCCCAAAACCTCCTGAACACAAAAAAAGAGAAGAATGAAACGCTTACTTATTTTATTGTTTTTAGCTAGTCCAGCTGCAGCTCAGGTGACACCTAATTTTACGCAAGGTTCAATGCAATCAACCACTACTACCACCATTGATATTGACCGTACAATTGCGACAAATGTATATGGTGGTGCTTATTCATCATGGTCTGGAACAAACGTAGTCCCGAGCGGAGACATCGCAGATGCCGCTACAACATATTCAATCCACACTGCTGGCGATCAGTTTCAACTAGAGATTGTGACGAGAGCAGCAGGAAAGATTCAAGACAGCCTGGTTACCGAAACCATCGAACAAGTTTCTACTACTACCTCGTTGTCGGTCTTCTCTCAATAAGCCCTGCTTTTGCAAACGAAGACCCTAAAGTCCAAAATACATCAAACCCCGTGGCTGCGGCAACGGGCAATGTGACCAATCAGGCGGTGCAATTTCAGAACAATGGAGCACCGTCTCGTCAATACTTTGCAAGTAATAACAGCTGTAATGGAGCCACTATGCAGTTCTCGCCCTTTTATATGGGCAACGATACTATTCCTCATGATTACACTGGGTATGTACGTAGCAACAACTTCGGCGTACAGCTGAACTTTTCAGTCCCACTAGATGGTGGCATGATTGAAACTTGCAAAGCTATTGCGCGTAAACACGAACAAAAAATGCGTCTTGACTACGAACTAGTTAGGGCACTTAAATGCACCGAGATAATGAAAACTGGGTTTACATTTAGACCCGGTAGTCGTGTTGAAATGCTGTGTCATGACATAGTACCTATTGTATCCTTAACTAATGAAAAAAGCAACTGAAGATAGTTTTAATGAGTTGCATAATCTTTTGACAGAAGAACTGCTTGGACGCATTAAGTCTGGGGCGGCTTCTACTCAAGACCTTAAAGCAGCTATTGATTGGTTGAAACAAAATGACATTACTGGTGTAGCTGTAGAGGGTAACCCCCTATCTAAATTAGCTAACATTATGCCAGAGATTGACCCTGAAATGGTTCAAAAGAGGCTTTATGGCTCGAAACTATAAGAAAGAGTATGCTGCTCGTAAAGAGTATCTGAAAGCATACCGACGTAAAAACAAAGACAAAGATGCATCGCGAACGGCTGCTAGACGTAAGCTAAAGTGTGGTAAAGGAAAGGAGATTGATCACAAGGATGGTAATCCTAAGAACAATAACCGATCTAATCTGAAGTGCGTAGCACGTAAGAAAAACCGCGCTAAAGGCGCTCGTAAAACAAACGCTAAACGATGACTCCTTTGTTCCCTAATCCTGACCACTACAAGTTTAACTTAATAGCTATGACGTCACCTGAAGCTAAGCGCCTCTGGAGGCGTGCAATTAAGGAACACTTTGACAACACTTGCATTTATTGTGGAAAAACACATGACATTAATGACCTTACTTTGGATCACGTCCATCCTCGCCATCTTGGTGGCAAAGATGAAACCCACAACCTCGTATGCTCATGCGTACGTTGTAACCAGGAAAAGGGAACGAATAACTGGAAACAGTTCATACAACAATATGGCAATCCCTTGAGGGAACAAATACTAGCAGATTACGTTTATGGATCTAATTAGAATTGAAAATGTAAGAGGCAAAGAGCGTCCTGTTTACAGTTTTACGTCAAGAGAAGAAGTTATCAAATTCTCTAAAGAATATTTAGATAAACACGGTACAGGCGCTCCTCCTGTATTTATCATGGAAGACGGGAACCGTGTTCGTGTACAGTTCAACAAAGAACGTACTTCAGGTAGTCTTAGGAATATTGATACTAAAACAGGGTCACGCGGTCTCTCTACTTCACTTCGAGATGTAGATCTAGAGAACACAACACTTGATCCTGCGATGAAAGGTGGTAAAGGTTTTGCTGCTGTTCAAAACACAGGACCTGTTCACCATGCTGCTGCAGCTCGAGTTGTCGGTAAAATGCACCGTCAATTTGAGCTTAATCAGAACCCTGATTGGAAACCGTCTGATGGTCCTACACCAGAAGGCAGGACATTCCTTAGGAACATCCAAAACAGAGCAGGTGTAAATGCTACAGGTAACAATCCTGTCAACCTCAGACCTTATCCTGCTGATAACCCGTCTAAACCGACTGTATCAACTGTACATGATGATGCACATAGGTTAGGTCGAGTTAAAGGTATTGATCCACAAACTGTTGACTTTAAGGACTATACAGATGATCAATTATACCAATACGCTAAAAATACATTAGCACCTTCTATAAAAGAAATCGACGATCAGTTAGGATATGCTAGTCCTGTTAAATCAGTCGGTCAAGCTGGTGCTATTGCTAGAGGTAAGCAACCTCCAGTACCTGGTATAGAATTTAAAAACTCACCAATATCAATGTTCCGAGAAAAAGTAGCAGTCAAGAGAGCTACAAGACAAGCTGCTAGTAAAGCGCCACCACTGCTTGGCGGTCTTGCCTTGGCTACTGGTACATTAATAGCTGGTGGATCACCTGGTCAAGCCTTTGAAGCATTTGTTGAAACTGAGAACCCACTCGAAGACTTTGACGCTGGTCCTGTCTTTGATGAAAGAGAGGATTACGGTAAAGTTATTCAAGACGCTAAGAAACAGAATGCTACACCACTTTGGGACCGGTTACGCCAAGGTGTGTTGGGTACACGAGCCATACGCGGTCGGAGCGGTGCCCAGAGGGCTCTACAAGGCGGTTAAACTATTATTTACATACAATCTAACACAAACACTATGAAACGCTCTTCCAGAGGCTCAGAGAGAGGTAAGGTAAAACCAAAGGTCAGAAATAAACTGATTATTGGTGACTCTAAACCTGCCTTTATGGTTAGACCTGAAGCCCATCAAAGTATAGCAAGTAGGACAGTCACTAAAAGTAACATGAAGTTCTTGAATAATCGACTGGCTGACCTTGGAGGTAAGATTAGACTTGCAGACGGTTCTAAATTTGACCGTAATGTCCGTGCTACCGGTGATCGCGCAAAAGCTGTATACGGAAGCACAAAAAAAGCCATGAAACACGTTTACAATATAGATTCTGGTACTGATAAGAGAAGGAAAGCTAGGACTACAAAAGGTAGTATGAAAGTTAAAGCTAGAGACAAAAACACTTCTGGTACTAATAGCATTGGACAAGTCTTTAGCCCTGAAAGACCTCGTAGTCGTCGTCGTAAACGTACTCTTATTTGATAATGGATACACTCCGCCTATTACAAGACGATTTTAAGTTGTTTCTACAAGCATTGTGGTCTGAGCTTGACCTACCTTCCCCTACACGTGCACAATATGCTATCGCAGACTATCTTCAACATGGACCTAAGCGTCTTCAAATACAGGCTTTCCGTGGTGTTGGCAAGTCGTGGATCACAGGCGCATTTGTGCTCTGGACTCTCTTTAACGATCCTGAGCGAAAAATTATGATTATCTCCGCGTCTAAAGAACGTGCAGATAACATGTCCATCTTTCTACAAAAACTAATTATTGAAACACCATGGCTTTCTCATTTACGTCCGAGTGGAGACGATGCGCGATGGTCGAGGGTAAGCTTCGATGTGAAATGCTCACCTCACCAAGCACCAAGCGTAAAGTCCGTTGGAATCACGGGTCAGTTGACCGGAAGTCGCGCAGACTTGATGGTCCTAGACGACATTGAGGTTCCATCCAACAGTATGACAGAGCTAATGAGGGAAAAACTCCTTCAATTAGTCACAGAAAGTGAATCTATCCTAACCCCTAAACAAGATAGTCGTATTATGTTCCTCGGAACACCACAGACTACCTTTACTATCTACCGTAAATTAGCAGAACGCAACTACAGACCCTTTGTCTGGACAGCTAGATACCCTCGTAATAAAGAAAATTATGAGGGTCTTTTAGCCCCACAATTGCAGGAAGACATCGATAATGGTGCTGAATCCTGGGATGTGACTGATCCTGATCGTTTTGATAACGAAGATCTTTTAGAACGAGAAGCTGCGATGGGTCGAAGCAACTTTATGTTGCAGTTCATGCTTGATACCTCCCTTTCAGACAGTGAAAAGTTTCCTCTCAAAATGGCTGACCTTGTTGTCACCTCTGTTAATCCTGCCACTGCTCCTGACGCAGTCGTCTGGTGCTCAGACCCACAAAACGTCATCAAAGACGCTCCTACTGTTGGATTACCTGGAGATTATTTCTATTCTCCAATGCAGCTCCAAGGAGATTGGAATCCTTACTCCGAGACAATCTGCAGCATCGACCCGTCGGGTCGTGGCACAGATGAAACAGCGGCAGCTTATATCTCCCAACGAAATGGTTATTTGTACTTGCATGAAATGCGCAGTTACCGAGATGGATACTCAGACAACACGCTTCTGGACATTCTAAGAGGATGTAAAAAGTTTAATGTAACTAAATTAGTTATAGAAACAAACTTTGGAGATGGTATAGTTAGTGAGCTATTTCGTAAGCATCTCGTACAAACTAAACAAAGTATAGATATTGAAGAAGTTAGAGCTAACGTACGAAAAGAAGATCGTATTATTGATTCCCTTGAACCTGTTCTTAATCAACATCGTCTTATAGTTGATCGTTCTGTTATTGATTGGGATTTTAAATCTAATCCTGATGCTCCACCTGAAGAACGGCTTATTTACATGCTCTTCTATCAAATGAGTAGAATGTGTCGTGAAAAAGGCGCAATTAAACACGATGACAGAATAGATTGTCTAGCTCAAGGTGTTAAATATTTCACTGATGCTCTGGCAATTTCTGCATACGAACAGATGAAGATAGACAAAAGAAATGATTGGAATGATATGGAACAAGCTTGGCTTGATGACCCACAATCTGCTGCTAATCATATGGCTTTTGGTATGGATTTAAACATGAGAAAAAAAGCTAGACAACTAAAAGGTAGAACTTCAGTTGAGCACTGGGTTTAGTACCGATAGGACATGTATACAGGAGGAAGGGTGGACCTCCTGTGCGAGAGGATGTCATCCCCACTTCGTGGAGACAACATCCTCTTACCTAATATCCGCTGAATGGATATTCTGTATATACTTTCTAATCTTATCTAATCTAGCCTATGAAACCTGTTGATTATGATGATAATGGTAGAGGTTTATTTGTACAATACCATATTATGAGAGAAGGACCTAATTATTTTCTTGTTCACTATAAAAATACCTCCGTTCTTAGACAAGACCCGAAGGATGCATGGAGAGTTTTAGGTCCAGCTAAGTTTACAGACAGTAGTAAAGCATTAAAACAATGGTGCCTTGATATTCATGAACAATACAGCAAAAAGAAAGCCGAAACCAGGAAAGATTCGTCATTTGCCTCTGAGGCGATGGGAGAGGCGTCCTCCGAGGACCCAACCGCTAATACAAAGATGATAACCTGATGAAAAATGACATAATTTTCTGAAGCCTATCTGCTAATAAGAATTAACAATTAATCCCCCATTGGGGGTCTACTTATTACCCAGGATTAGCCAGGTTTCGCTAATTATAATCATTAATAACATGGCGGACCCTGGATAACACTGGCGCAACCAGGATTGTGTAACTAAATGTCAACACATCTGTTGCCGCCTAGTTTATACTTAGTTGACATAATGTATTGATCAGTAATGCTCATGGGTCACGCCATGATTGTACATGATTGACAATGAATAAGGGGTTGACAAATGCGGTGAGGTGTGCCATACTATATGCATACAACACACAGAGGTTACACCTTCCCTCGTAATTGATCATGTACGATTACATCAACATGTGGTACGATTCATTGAACGATGCTATCGCCCACGCTGATGAGTACTACACACTCGAACCATATTGTAACAGGTTTGGTGAGTACTACTACGCATACATTTCTGCAATTAATGACTATGACTGGGACAACTAAAGTTAAACTCAAAGAATGCACATTCACGCTGCACGCTAAGCCTATCAAATCACTGCTATGGTGTGATCGACAGCGCCGCGCTAAGCGTAACAAACCAGCCAAACTGAACGGCATTGTTGTCACTAACTCAATCGAGGTATTTCATGAACTTTGACCAAAACTTACGTGACAGAGAGATTGATGTGTTGTGGTATGGCGGTGTTAATGACTGCTATAAAAACGACTTAAAGTTTGATACATTAGCATTGTACCTTGATGCTATCTATCATGAGGTAATTGACTGGCAAAGTGCACATTAAGTGTAGCTTATACCAGCCATAAGCACAGCTAATTACACAATAGGTATTTATACCCTTGCTTTTTCAGCCAATCCATGCCATACTATAAGCATGATCAAAACAAACACAGGCTACGCCTCCAACTCCTATCTTGCATCCATCATGGATGACTGCATTGCTGCTGAGCGTGCAGCGTTACGAGCTGATCGTGCTGCACGTGATGCTGGTGCTACTTATGGTGTTATTGACATCAACATTCATCCTGATCTTGATGGCGATGATTACGCTGACGCAGTGTTAGCATCCCTCTGAATATTCCTCTCAGCCTAGTGATAGGCTGTCAAGAGTATTCGTACTCTAACTGTTCACTCATTCTATGACTCATCTTATGTTCGTTTCACGTCAATCTTCTTCGTTCATTGACTATCTCTGCGCTGATATCCT
>VTLG01002281.1_pt1 | contig 41911 bp, 45 predicted proteins | sample 4694571 | NCBI WGS metagenome assembly VTLG01 (sample SAMN12604809, study PRJNA352737) | marine metagenome | biome: ENVO:00000447; feature: ENVO:00000209|ENVO:00000569|ENVO:01000036; material: ENVO:00002151; isolation source: viral sequences binned using virsorter ...
TGCTGGGCAAATCTGCCCAGAGGGCCACGCTACCCCTATCAAAGAAGGATAGGGGGGGGGTCTGATCGGCGTATCGTAAAGAAACCATGAGGAATATGTTCTACCCCTAAAGCTCCCCTATCAGAGACTAGAAGTCTTCCTCTTCATCTACTGATGGGTTCTTCTCCTCCTCATCATCATCCTCCTCTTCCTCTTCAAACAGCTTGTCTGCCCCTGCGGGATGCTGAAGTACCACTACTCCATTCTGGCTATCCCCATAGATGTCCACTTCAGTCCCCTCCCAGAACCTTGGGAACTCTAGTGATCTCATGACGATAGTGCTTATACCCGGTTCTTCTTCAGGTTCTCCATAGGATATGACCTGTATATCAGGGGCATGCTCCAGTACTCTTATAGCCCTCCCAGAGCACTCTAAAGCAACTTTGGCATATATGGTTGCCCCATACCTACGAAGCTTTCTAGAGGGTCTCACTGGTTTTTTTGGATGTTTAAAATTTTCAGTAGCCATTCCATATCCTTCTCTAGGGCAGTCACTTTAGATTGGGTTTCTGGGTGTCCACTTTGGGAATGCTCCTTGGACTCCGTTCTTAGGAACAGACCTACAGATAATACTAATCCTACGGTAGCTATGACTAGGGGCCATGATACGGATCTCCCTTGTAGAACTAGGGTCTTTACCTCATCGAATCCTACGGTAAGGGCTTTCTCAACTGCACCTAGACGGTTATCTAGGCTATTTATGTGTCCTTTCATTGATTGGACTTCTGTCTCTACTGCTGTTGTTCTAGCATGTACATCTGAAAAGGGTTTATTGTCAGGGTTCATGGGATCATATCTCTTTTACTCTCTATAAGGGATCAAGAAGTTGACTAAGTATCTATTTCTAGGTTCTGAGAGTACGGTTAGGAGTCCACCAGTGATTCGGACTACCTGTTCTTCGGTAAGGTAGTTCCCATTGGCCCCATAAGTGAAATCTATAGCATGGAATATTTCATGGAGAAGGGTGTCTATAAGGCAATCTAGAGTTTGGTTAGGAGCAATCTTAATTACTCCTAAAGGGAACTGGACTTCCCCTAGGTCATCCTCCATGGACCCATCTTTCACTTCTTTTATTTCAAAAATTCTATTTCCTATATGAACCTTGGAGGGTACTTTCTTGATATTGGGAGGCATTGCTTTCCCACCCCCTTTTGCATTAAATGCTGGCTGTCGCTGTATATCCAATAACTGAAGAGAGAGAATTACCTACATGACATGGAACTTTCATGGAGGAGTTCTTCAGGGTAGGCGTTACTGTCTGGTTGCCACTCTCCCAGAAAGTCAAGTCACTACTCTTTAGGGTTGTAACAGACCCTGTATGAAGTCCATCTGAGGTAGCCATCGTGTACCATACTTTCAGTCTAGCTACATCAATAAATGCATATGGTTCTGTACCTCCTGCATTACTTGCATGAGCTTTCCCAGATATTGCAGTACCAAAACCGGGAGAATTCACTTTAGCAGGAGTTAGCTGTTGAGAGGAGTATCCAGCTTTCTCCCCTTCTGTCTCTGCATTGAAGCGGGTTTCAGATGCTTCACTAGTTCCTGAACCCCACTTAGCGGAGGAAGAACCAGCACCTTCATCACTGCCACTGTAAGATTCTGCTATCACCAGTTTCACAGAGTTATCAATCACATGACCTGCTTCACTGCCAGTAGCACCTTGGCATCTGAACTGTATTTTAAGACCTAGTATGGTAGCGTTAGGAGGAACTTCAAACCTATATTGGGTAGACTTCAAATAGGTAGTAGTGGCACCTCCTACAGTAAGTTTTGTAAATATTCGTGCATTGTTGCTGTCTATAAGATCGGCAACTTCGATTAGGGCAGTTGGTCCCTCGCTCTCTAGTATGTCATCTTTCCAAGGGTTGGTTCCAACACCCCAATCATTCTCTGCTCTAGAAGGTTTTACCCACCCTTGTGTATAGACTGTAGCCATAATTTATATACTCATCTATTAAGGGTGATCTAGTGATTAGGTACGTCTAGCTGAACTAGTACAGAGCATCCTGCTGCCCCTCCTGAGAGACCACTAACAGAGACACAATTGTAGTAGTCCCCAACAATGACAATATTATGATTGCCAAAGCTATCCAAGGAACCACCTGCTGACTTGAGTGTCACAGTCTTGTTGTCAAAGCTGTTGGTTGCAGTGAGGGTTCCTGCTGCCCATGTCGTAGCAGCGTTGAGGACAGTTGTAATGTTCTCAAGTACATAGGAGTTGGGTTCACCATTAATACGATCTATAAGGGTATAGTCACTATGAGGAGATGTTTCATTGATCTCAAGCAGCTTGGCATTAGCCCCATCGGTTCCACTAGCGAAATTACTAATTGTGAATCCACTGCCAGTTTCTGCCAGAGATGTTGCTGCTATGCCAGTGATCCCTCCTTTATGAGTAGAAGCAGCATTATTATGAGAACCCTTCTCTGAGAAAGTCAGAGTGATGACAGTGGTACTTGTGGCTACTGCTGAGAGAGTCTCTAAGTTACCCCTATAGATTTGGTCGCTCAGGGTACGGAACAGGGAATCACGAATAGGCGTTTGAGACGCTAGATGCTCTACAGGGATCTGTGTTGTGAACGTATTGGTAGGTGCTACCCCTCCAGACCACGCAGCAATCGTGAAGGCAGCAGGGACAGGACCACGGGATCGGGCAAAGTTCCCTGTCACAGGAGTAGTGGCATTGAGGGTAGTGCTCAATGTAATGCCATTGAGAGTCACTGTACTACTGGATACTTCAGCATCTATGTTCAGCCGATTGGCTACCCATTCAGCAGCAATTGCCGCTTGAAGAGAAGCAGCAGTGACAGACGTACTTCCTCCTATATCTACTCCTACCATTCCATTAGGAGTATCTGTAGAAGCATCCTTGAAGAAGAAGGTTATAATCTTCCCTCCAGCATCAGTAATGGTGATCGTATCCTGATTGGTAGGTACTGCTGCCAATAGAATAGTGGTTGTGGATTGCCTAGCAGAAGTATCTCCAAGCATGAAAACAACCGTATTTCCTTTGCCATCTCCTACAGTAACAGTGTCATCTGCTGCCCATCCAGATCCTGCTGATGTAATAGTCCCAGAGGATGCTACAGCGTCATGACCGGGGATAGAGATCCGAACTGGTTCCATATCAGCACCAATAGTGGTAGCTTCCAGTGCTGAATTCAGGGTGATAGACCCACTGGCAGCAGTGGTAGTCGCCCCTCCAGATGTGATGTCATCACCAGAATCCCATTCAATAGAGGTAATCACTGCTCTCATCTGGGGGAAAGTAGCAACCCTAGTAGAAGATCCAGAGTTGGTATAAGAAGCAGTGTCAATCTGGCTCCAAGAAGCATTAGAAGTCACTCGACCTTCGATATTGACATCAGCTTCACCATCAACCCTGACCTGAACTACCCCCTCTCCTGAGTGGACCTTGAGATAAGCAACATCTCCAGCGATGGAAGACTGTACTCCGCTCTTGTTCAGAAGTGTGTGAATCATACTAGCAAACCTTTCTTAAGTAGTCTTTAGATACCTTACTATTACACTTCATATGTAATTACTAATTATATTTCTTCTTCTTCTTCTTTTTCTTGTCTGTCATAGCTTTCTTAGCTTGTTCTTTCCCTTTCTTTGTATAGGGATAACGCTTACCTTTTACCATAGGCATATTTTTGCTCCTTTAGGGGACTCTTAAGGGTGGGATGAGTTAGATGATGGTTCTAGCTAACCTATGCTCTCTTCTAGACTTACCCCATCTAGGAGTGTTATCCATAGGGGTGCCTTTTGCTCCTTCTATGAACTTCCGTAACTCGTTATCTAGAAGTTCTTCCCTTCTCTTGGCTATAGACTTGTCTGCATCTCTTACTAGTTGCTCATTGAAGTAGTTTATAGCCATGGACAGCACATCTATGCGGTCATCATGGGATAAGGACCCTCTATCTCTAGTTAGATGGCTCAATTGGTACATCAAGGAGAATCCAGTGCTGAATTCACCCTCTCTTGCTGAAGGTACTGCTAAATCGTTCTCAATTACTGATAAGTCTACTATTAGCCTGTGCTGTGTGAGCACTGGTTCTACAATATCTATGATTCTGGCCTCTTTCTGTCCACTTACCTTGATTTCCTCCACTACACAGGGGTATTTCTTATTGAAATAGGGTTTAATGATAGATCCAAACATACCCCCACCATAATTACTCTCATATAGGGTCTTTTGTACGTTGAATTTCTTAGCATCTCCTACAATCTTATCAAGAACAGCTTCATCATAGCCTCTTTGATCACCATCTATCTTCAGTAAGTACAAGTATCCATTCAAGAACTTGAGGATTGCCCAAGTTGTCTCATCTTTCCCCCTTCCAGAAGGGTCTATAACCAGTACAGACCCACTATACTTCAGCCATTCATCACTAGATACCTGCATAGGACGGTAGTATCGGTCTCCATCGAACCCATAACACTCTATATCCCATGATAGTTCTGGTGATCTGGCCCATACTACCTTCTGAGGACCCACATCTTCATTGAGATTCATGACTATTAGGTCATTTATCTTGAGAGGATAGCGAATCATGTCAGATAGACGGGTATCCAGCATGAATTGGAGAGCAAACCCGGACCTACCATATGCCATTGCTCTAGCTTCAAGCTCAAACTCAGGGAATCTGGTAGGTTCTACTGGGGTGTCCCTGAGATCTGGGTTATCTTTCACTGCTTTCTTGATGTGAGGCATCAAGCGATCACCCAATACTTCTTCATACTCCTCGTTTGGATATCGTGCCGGGAGGAGGACTTGCTGATACCCCCGGTTCACCAATTCGTTATATAGAGATTGGACAGTTTGCGGTGTACCTAGGTAAGCTATCCTTCCCCCCGGTTTTAATACTGCTTCAAATTCTTTTACTGCTTCTCTTATCTTTTCCCTCATGCCCTCTGTAGCAGAGTTCTTAGGATTCTCCACATCGTCAGGAATGATTAGATCAGAACGATCACCAGTGATGTTTCCTGATATGGATGCGGACTTCATTGAGGGAGATTGGTCAGATCTACAGGGTCCTACATCAAACTTGATAGTGGATTGCCTTTGGTGAGTCTTAGGTCTCAGGTGACTCAGGAAGTCTACCTGATTGATAAGGTCCAAGCAGAAGGTTGAGAAGTTAGCGGCACGTTGTCCACTAGCTGAGACAACCATGATCTTGGCATCATGATTCCAATACCATGTCCATAGGCAGAAGGCAGATGTAATGAAGGATTTACCTACCCCTCGGAATCCTCCAAACATCAGTCTTTTAGGACCATATTGAAGAAGATAAGCTAACTCATACTGGTTCTCTGTAGGTTCAGGAAGTCCTAAGTGTTCCCATATCCTGTACAGGAAGTTTCTGAAGTCTTTGAATCCTTCTTCTTGTGCCATCTAATGCTTATCCTAGTCTGGTAGTGGAAAAGGAAGGTCTTTAAAATCCATAGCTTTCTCTATGGGAAGAACATCTTCTGGTGTGAACCCTAGGTTGGCATCTTTAAGAACTGCATAGATTGCGTTGATATCTGAAGCTGATAATGGATCTGGTTGGTTTACCTTTTCCATTATCTTATTCAGGAACTTTTTCTTCAGGGATCTAAGTCCATCATCTACATTATCTTTATTCACTTTCATGCTTTACCCATCTTTGAATATATCTATTTGTGTATATACATTTGTTGGAGCAAGACTTACAGAGGAAGCACCTATAGCTTGACCTAAGATATCTGTGTTACTATAGGTCGATCCTGTATTTTCTATATGTTCTACAAGGAACTGAAGCTCTACATTTGCAGTACCAATAGTAAATCTTCCAGATCCTACTGATGTACACTGCATTGATGCTGATGTTGTATTATTGCCATGTGATCCACGACCAATGCTGCCTATCACTAGTACTGTAGTGTTGCTGGTATCATAGAGCATAGTACTTACTACGGAGAATCTTAGGAATTCCGACCACCATGAAACCGTGTAAGTGCCAGCAGGAAAAGCCATAACAGAAGAAGATATTGTTATCCCAGTAGTTCCTGCGGCTAGGGTAGTCAAAGGTCTTTTATGCCAAGTGTCTAGAGCATAGCTTGCTCCTGCTTCATTACCATCGTTATCCCCAGCTGTCTGATGTGTGACTTTGCAATAAGGTCTAATTCTCAATAGATTAGTTAGCTGAGACCCATCTACAACAGGAAGTCCAGTAGAATCAAGTACAGGAACATTACCACTAGATGTTCCTCCACTCTTATATGCAGCATCTCCTAAGACTGCTGCTGTAGAATTGACTGGAACATCCCCTACATCTGTACCATGATCCTTGTAGGCAGCAGTTCCTAGGGTTGCAGCAGCACCACTACTTGGGTTTACTGGAAGTTGTCCTGTACCTGATCCCAGTACGGCAGTGGCACCAGTCCCTAGTCCTAATCCAGTCCTAGCATCTGCTGGAGACACCACTTCAAAGGCATTACCTGCACTGGTCACTTGAAGTATATGCTCTGCTTGACTGGATACAGCAGGAAGAGCAGTTGCTGCTGCTGCCGCCAATTCTTGTGCTGTTGTGAGAGAGTCTATAGCAGAATCTAAAGCCTCTTCTGCTAGGAAGATGCCTTGCTTTGTAGCCTTGTCCAAGTCTGCTTCAGTCAAGGTACTGCCTTGAACAAAGTCTACTTCAAGAGTATTCCTTTTAGTCTTTCTTCGTACCTTTACATTTCCTGTTCCAGCAGCAGGATAATTACCACTAGTGAACAGGACCTGTTTCCCAGTAACCGCAGAACCACCAGATTCAACGGTGTAATGGGTGGTAATAGTCTGAAGTACTCCTCCTACAAGGACTTCTATATCTGTAGCAGAATCAATAAAAGGTACATTAGGATAGTCGAAAGGTCCAGCAGAAGCATCTCCATTATGTGTGACAGTAGCATAGTATGGCATAGAATCTATTCCTGTTTATTGGATCTTACTATAGGAATCCTTTTTGATAACTGTTCATATCTAGCTTGGATCATCTCTGCTCTGAGTTCAGGATCTTCTGTCATGAGATTCTTCCAAGCTTGATTCCTAATCAATCTCATGACTCTTCTGAATACTGACTTCTGCATCTCCGTAGGCATATGCGACCATTGATCATTTTCCGTTATTTTCTTTAGGATGCCTTCTACATCTAGTCTTCCAATGTAATTATTATACTTCTGATATGCATTATTAAGTTTTATTCCATTGGGATCTCTTTCATCTATCTTGATATTTCTCAAGTCAACATCAAACTTATCTGTGCTAGGACCACCAGCACCATATAGAAGTTCACTTATTTTCAGCATAGGATTCTCCTCATCTGGTACTGCTTCTGAGTACTTGAATGGTGAGAAGTGTTCCAAAGCTCGAAATCCTCCGGGTTTCCATGACTCATGCTGTTCAACAGGTTTCCCAGTTATCGTATTGTGCTCAACTCCAAAGTAATTCCATAACCCCGGAAATGCTGCCTGCCAAGCACTCATGATCCCTTCTGTCTTCCTTCTGTAATTATCATTCAAGAACTCCATGCCGGGTATGGAAGAAAGAGGGTTCTGAGAGGCAATTCTAGGTACGAAACTCTTTACCATATTGGTCATGAAGTATTCAGCTTTCCCGCCTCCTTGACTCCAAGCACCTGCTGCATCTAGAGCACCCTTCATGTATGCTCCATCAAGGACGTTTACCATTGCCATAACCATGAAGCCTACAATGTCTTGTCTCTGGTCATCTGTTAGATGGTCAGATAACTGCACATAATCTGCTGCTGCTATCAAGAACATCTGCCAAGGATCACCTCTATCTATACTTATATATTTCTTGGTTCCATCCTCTGCTTCTATTTCAAAGGATTCTGCTAACCACCCTCCTGTCTCCATGATCCTTCTTTGATTTGAATCTGGAGGACCAGTTCCAATTAGCCGTACCTGACCAAGACCCTCAATCTTTATACCATCATTGGCTAGGATCACTGCTGATCCATAGAGTGTGAGTGCAGTTGATGCCTTACCTACAGCATTTGCTCTCCTTACACCTCCAGCTAACCAATCGTCTCTTATTGTTCTAAGTGCAGGATTGAGTGCTGCTACAAGTTCTCCTATTCCCGGTATGAATGTAAGAGGTGCTAAGGATCTTCCAATGAATCCTCTGAATAGCCAAGCAGGAGTTCTGACAAATGGCATGATTAGAGCCACAGAAGGATGCTTGTTCTTAGCAGCATTAACAGTGGCAGCAAATCCATCTACCAAAGGTTCTGCAAAGTTTACCTCTCTGGCATATTGCATAGCCTCATCATTGATACCTCTACCCATCTTGTCGAAACCTGCCTCAAAATTGTCTACAACATATTGGGCAATTAGATCCTTTTGGGTCTTCACATCAAACTTATCCATAGCCTGCTTTAGAAGTATCTCCCTCCACTTGGCCCTGAAAGAAATCTGATCATAGAACTCTTTCGATACCATTCGTAACCAACTAGGCCACCTTACAAAACGCCTTCCTATAAAATCTATAGTATTGCCTAGTGCATTATTCATATCATCAGAAACAAATAAAGACCTTGCAGCATTACCTAGATCAGAGCGTGGTTTGTCAAACCCATAGCTTCGCATCTCTCCTCTCTCTGCATTCATGTACACATCCCCACCCTTTTTCTTGCCAAAACCGGGGAATACTTGTCCTATCCTCTCTGTTGTTATGGCATGCTGTGCTGTCTCTGTATGTCTGATTGTAGGATCTAGCTGTGGAATTTCAGTCTTCATTACTTTATGGGCAATGGCTAAAGATTCTCTTATTGCATTTGCATACCCATAATAGAGACCTGCACCATCCTTTATGGACTGCATGTTTGCAGTGACAACTCCTCCAGCAATCCTCTCAGCAGGTAACAACAGAAGGTGAATACCTGTAGATACAACATCAATAGTCAGAGATTTCATGGAGGATAACAGACCATTTATCCTGAACTCATGAACCATATCCCAAGCTAGCTTGCTCTTACTCATCATCCTCAAAGCTTTGAGACTAACCATGTTATTTGCAGGATTTCCAGCAGCAATAATATCTCTGGCAATCTTCAATGACTGCTCTTTACCTCCCTTGGACCTGATGATATCTTCCATTATGGATGGATCTAGACCTGCTACCTTTATGTTCCCTGCTTGAACTGTTCTTGCTGCTCCTCTATTTATTCTCAGTACACTTGTGTAAACATCTGCAAGCTTGTCTATAGCCAAGTGTAGCTTGGCAACATCTGCATCAGAACCTCCTGCTACTGCCTTATGAGCCATTGCATAGATAGACTTGGCATAAGTTGCCATGAGAATCTTTGCTTTTATCATGTGCATAGGGAGATCTTGAGTCTGATCAGCTATATTTTTTAAGTGTTTATGAACTAAACTATTCTCAACTCCCATTATATTTGCTATATCATCTAGCTGAGTATTTGTCTGTTGAGCTAGTTCTTCTTTTGCAGCAGCAAGTGTTTCCTCATTTGTGAGGACATCTCCGGGTTTCCTTGTACTTCTTCTAGTTTCAACACTAATGGTAGATGGACCTTGCTTGGGACCAAACCTATCCATCAATTTCTCTTCTTCAATGAACTTACCAACTGCCTGCATGACATCTTCTACTTCCGTACCATCATCCCATGCCCTCATATTCATTCCGATTTCATCAACAATTCTTTCTACAGGGTCTCCTTTAGCAATTCCTGCATCTATAACTGCTCTGAGTGCTAGACGATCTTTACCTGTAAGGAATACAGGAGTACCACCCTTGCCAAATACCTGATCGAATAGCTGTTTGGTATCAGGTTGTATGGAAAGCTTCATAGGAGAGTTATGGACATTCCTATATAGCTCTTCCATCCAATCCTTCATCTTTCCAAAGTGAGGATTCAGTCCTTCCAATGATGTTCCAGCATCAGTCAGCCACTTCTCAAACTCCCTAGCAAACTTTTCTTCCATGTGTCTTGACCACACCCCGTTCTTTATTCCTAAAGACTTTTCTAATGCTCGCAACTGCTCTTTAGGCATGTTCTTTCTGAACAAGTGTCCTATCTCATGGATTACAGTAGTGAAATCTGAAGGTTCATACTTTCTTCCATACTTGTCAAAGAAGGATCTAGTAATGAGGTGTATTCCTTGCTGACCCTCTTCACCAAAGGAGGTAGCACCCCTTATTGCCCTATTTTCAGACAGTTGGGCAAGTACCATAGCAGTATTATCTATGTCACTATGCCCTGTATATCCTTGAATCTTATCCCACATCCATTGATGAAGGATATGAGCATCCATATTCTTCAATCGAATGACATCGTCTGGCAATATAGTACCATCAGAAGGTATGTTGGCTTTTATGTGATCCAGCAAAGTTTGATTCTGATCTTGAAGTCTTTGGATCAGGTCTCTCTCATACTGATTGCCTTGGAAATGTACCTTTAGTGCTCTGTTGAGATCTTCAAGTCTTTTGATTTCCCCCTTGATTGCACGTTGCCCTCTAAGTTGTCCTGTTATCAAGAACCTTTGTTGAACAGAATCCATTGTGAAGGTATCACCAACACCTATATAATGCTTTAGGAAACCTTCTTTCCTTCTTTGTACCCCCTTGATATCTCGAATTATTTTCCCTAGAACCTTAGTATCATAGTCCTCACCAAACTGTTTCATGTGGTTGTTGACTTGATCTGTAATACCCTGAAGATCTGTGATGCCTCCTTGCAGTGACTTATGGGCTTTATCTCCTTTCACATTTCTATAGGCTGGAACACTGCTTATCGGTTCAGGTCCTGCCTCTCTCATCCATGCAGGAAGGATATTTAGCCTTCTGAATGCTTCTCTACCACCTGCTGCTGCCCTCACTTGAACCAGTTCTTCCCAAAGTTCTCCTAAGTATACGTTGTGATTAGACAAGGCATCTAGAGCAACCTTGCCAGTGGGACTCATCAACCATAGTGAAGCAAGATCTTCAGGACGAATTTTATCTTGTGCTGCTTTAGAAGAAACTGAATCTGAAAAGAAGGATTGATTTAAATACTTATTACCGCCAAGGTTACTTGTATCCTCTACCCAATCTGTAAACAGGACTATCTTGTCCAGTGCATCTGCCGATGTATTACCCTCTAGTTTCAATCCATGCTTTGCTTGAGACAGCATCTTACTGGTATTCAATGCACTACTAAGCTTCACCCCCTTTGTTTCCCTATAGTACATAGGATTTCCTACTGCTCCTGCTCTAATCCTACCTACTACTGTTGCCCAAGATGCTCCACCTGTCTGTTGAGATGCAGCAGTTAGTAAGGTTGCCTTGATAGTATCTCTTACTGTAAGTTCACCATTCATAAGTTTTTCTCTTTGAAACCTTATGAATTTGGACATCTTGTCTAGATATTCAGGAGGTGCTTTCCCTAGGAATGCAACCATATCTTCCATGTTGTTGAACTTCACAGAATTGAAGAAGTGCATGAGTTCATCAAGTGTTGTCTTGTGATCCAATGCAGTGGCAGGACCATAGCCAGTTTGTACTCCAGCTTTTGCTAATATTTCTTCTTGTCCCGGTGTAATGTTCCCATCCTTATCCTTCATTGATTCTACATTGACACCGCCTTTTGAAGCAGGTCTTACGGAAGGATGTCCTTTTCCTTCATCAGGTATGCCTCCCCTTTGTGCTAAGTAAGATCTATTTCCATCAAGAGGATGGAAAGGTTCTGGCACTGCTACAGGATCATAGTCAATCCTCCAATAATCACTGTCTACAGTTCCAATACTCTTTCTGTCAAATCCTACACCACCGGGACGGGTGACATATTCAAACTCTTCTTCAGTTCCCTTTAGGAAAAATACATTCTCCCCTTCTTTTACAGTTTCATTATTATCTAAAACATGAATGCCTGTCCTTTGTCGTATCTTTCCTTCATACTCTCCTGATAAATAATGAATTCCTTCTGAAGTGACTGCTATATCCTGACCGTTATCTCTTGCTATCTGCTTGGCTTGATCTGATAACATACCGGGAAATACAAATACATCATACTCAGAACCATCTGCTGCCTGTCGCGTATGAACTGCATAGCCTTTAGGAAGATTTAAAGTCTTTGCAACTTCTTCTATGTTAGGCATATCCTGTGAGGAGATAAGCGTATAGGGAGTTCCATCCCCCATGGGACCTTCTCTCCCTTTTGCCAAATCAGCTTTGTCCCAGAATCTATTTGGATCAAACTCAGGCAGAGTAAAGGCCCCTCTAGGCAAGGGCATGTTGAGAGTGGCTTCATTAAGACCTTGTTGCAAGAATTGATTCAAGTCCTCAAACTTACCTGTCTTGGCAAGCGTCCTCATTATCTGCATGGTGACTTGCATCTTGGCAGGATTCATTCCCGGTACTAATGTAAGGTACTGCCTGAAGATATTCTCATCATGGAGATGAAGAACTGCTCTGCCCTCAATTACTTTGCTATGTAGTAATCTGAAGTCTTCTGCATTAGTTCCAGCTAACTTTGCTGCTTTCTCATACTTACCTTTTGCAATAAGATCATTAACTCCTCGCCCTCCTTTGAGTATGGGTATGAGGAGAACTTCAGCAACCATACCTATTCCCATACCTTCTAAGACATTCTTCATCCTTCCTTCTAGCCATGCATCACTTTCATCTGCTGCTAAGTATCTAGTGACCGCATTATTCAACAAAGGCACTTCTGTCATGAAGTTTGACAACCTCTGTTCGTGCTCTTTGAAAGCAATAAGATCTGCTACAGCACCTATACTCATTCCCCTTCGGAATTTCTGCCAAGTGAAGAATCCTGCACCAGCAGTATCTTTATTTGAAGCCCACTTTACGAACTGTCCTGCCCTAGATCCTGCTGCGTATGCACCTAATCTAGTACCTCCAAGTAGAGCACCAGCAGCACCTCCAGTACCTACAATTGCTGCATATGCCATGGCAATCTGGGTGATTCCTCCAATGATATCCCCCAACCAAGTCCTTGGCTTGAACTGATCATTCAGATCAATTTCACCAAACCTGAATCCTCCTTTTGCATTCAGTCCTGTAGCTTCAGCAAGCTTGATAGTACTGTTAGCTACATCAGTTCCTAGATCGAGAATAGATTCAATGAATCCCAATCCACCATACGCTACCCCCCTTGCAGCATCCTCAAAGTAACTGACATCCTCCTGAGCTTCAGTTGGAAATGTTCTATCATCCCCATAGAAGTTCGAGTCTGTTCTATTATTAGAAGGATCTAAAGGGGAAGGTAATCCTCTTCCTTCTGCTGAAGGCATATGCTTTGGAAGGGGTATGGATGGACCTTCTGCATCAATGTCTTCAGGATCTTGGAATGGGTGAGGTTCTTCTGATGGAGGTGCAATTGGTAGCCAATTTGGAATAGGAGGAGTTGCTTCAGGTACTACAGGTGCTACAAGTGCTTCCTCTTCTTCCTCTTCTTCAGGAACAAGAGGACTGTCAATTGTAGGATCTAATTTATTCAGTTCCATTAGTCATAACCTTTGGGCCAAGTTGTGGTGGAGATATGGCAATACTAGCTCGAAGCATAGCCCGCCGAAGCCTCTCATCTTCAAGTCTTTTATCTTCCTTTATTCTCTTGGCACGATCTTTAGGTGATTCAAGTGCTTGGTTAACCATACCCATATAGGCATTGCTGCCTATTTTAGCTATTGTTCCTACTCCTCTATTCATCCACTGTATCCATCCTATTGGATCTATTTCTGCTAGAGTCCTCACCACTGATAAGTCTGGATAATCCTTTGATTGAAGACGATGGGGAAACTCTATATTTTCAGGAGTCCATTCAGGGTCTATAAGCTTCAACTTATCAACTTCTCTATCAAATACCTTTTTCCAGTTCTTCCTTATAGTTTCTCGGGATAGTAGAACTCCATTTTCATCTTGAATAACCCATCCATATTCAGCCAACCACGGCTGTGGTGCACCTTGTCCTTTATTCCATTGATCAAGAATAACTTGGTGTCCCTCTGGTTTATCTGACAGTTTTTTCAAGGTAGCTGGATCTATTTCCACCATGAGAAATCTAGGTATGGAAAGTAGACTCTCAAGATTCTTAGCATATGGATACTCAGATCTGTTTTGCTGCTTATCAAATCCAAGAATTATATTGTCTGGGCTGATTGCCGAAGTAGGTATTATACGGGATCTACCTAGCTCCAAGTCTCTTTCATTCCTGAACCCACGAAACTTTGGTAGTATGCCCACTTGTGCCACATTCCTAGATGGCATAGAACGAGCTATAGGATAGTCAAGAAGACTTACTTGTTTGTTCTTCAGTCTTTCTATCTCTTCACTAATAGAGCTTTCATTAATACCCTGTTTTTGTAGTAAAGAGTGCATCCTAGTAAAGTAATTTTTACCTGTATTACCTCCTCTTACTATCACAAATTTTGCATTATCAGAAAGACTATCAAAAGTAGATCTATCATGGGTAAGCCAACTCAAATATTCGGCATGATCTCTCTCTATGTTTCCTATGGATGTAGCTTTGTCCCGTGGTATTGACTCTCCATCTGGACCTATAACTGACCCACCGTATACTCTAAAATCTTTAGTTTCTGCTGTGTATCTATTTATAGATGTGAGGGGAAATACAGGAATAACAGTGTTTTCTACATCAGTTACTCCTGACCCTTGAAGATTTATTAATGAATTCCTCCATAACTCTGCTCCTGCTTCTGCTGCTCTCCGATTCAAGGGACTAAGACTACTATCTTGTAATTGATCTAAAATTCTATTATACCCATTCCATACTGCTCGAATAGAAAGATTTCTACCTTCCTTTCTAAGACTTAGAATATGTTCTATTGTACTAGTAGTATATTGTCGTACTGCATTATCATCTGAATCTGGGGAAGCTACCCTACTATTTAGAAGGTCAAGCTCATTTACTAAGTAAGATATATTATGTCCAGAGGTTTCTTTATCTGGAACTGCTTGGGTTGGTGGAGATACTTCATCTGATATAGGTGGGGTTGCTTCACCAATGAGTCTATTAAGGCTATCAAGTATATTGTAGTTACTGGGTCCCTTAAATATCTCAGTGCCATCAGAAGAAATGACAGTAGTGGGTGCTCTTGGATCTACAGGAAGAACCAGATCTCCAGTATCTCCATAATAGGTGTTGAGAGGATACTTTCTTATTGCTGCCTCAAGTCCCCTAAGCTCAGCTGTATCTCCAAAGAAGTTAGATAAAAGATCCTTATGCAGAACCAGATCTGGATTCCAATCTTTACGAAGAGGACTATCTGGATCACCTTCATTCAGTCTTATAAGGTATGCATCAAAATGAGAGGATATTGTCTCCTGAATTCTAGCAGTACTTGCTATTCTTTGGAACTTAGTAAGACTATCAAGTCTTGCAATATTAGCAGCTTGGTTTGTACCCGATTTCCCCGTACCTCCCGTAACGTAATCAATACCACCAGATTCTGCTAAAGATTTTTCTAGGTTATTCCTTTTATCACCAATAGGAAGATCTTTAAGGGATTGGCTGTAAGCAGTTGCTGCTAGAACTCCAATAAGTTGGTTGGTCAGTGCTTTAGCTTCGTCCGAATTACTAAGTATAAGAGCTTCTGCCTTTGATCCAAATCTCTTTGCCATAGCATCTTGCGTAGCTTGATCTTTAACTGCATATAATGCCCATTGATTCTGTGCATCTGCCAAGTCAGCAGTAGTTGTTGCTGATCTTATGAGATCACTAGTATCACTAGTAGCATTAGCTATTTCTTGCGTAGTGAGTTCAGCAGGATTGGAGTAGTTTCTTGTCAGGAAATTTGCAGCTTCTTCTATAGCTTTCATGTCAGACCACCTTGGAGTACCATCCTCATTTTTCAAAGCTTTCAATGCTCGGACTAAAACTCTCGGATCTGAATTTCCAGCAATGAGTTCCATGACTTTGGGGTTCTGTGATACCGAAGCAACAATGTCATCTGGATCTGAAGTATTGTCTTCACGCAACTGTGTGGCTATTCCCTCATTAAGTAGCTCTAGCTCATGTATCTGAGCTATCCCATATGTATCCTTTGTCCATATAGGTCTACCCTCTATCTTAACTCCCTTGATTAACTCAAAAGCAGTATCTATTCGATCAATAATATCACTTATAATGGAAGGACTTTCCCCTGCTTTATATGCAGTTTTTAGTCTAGTTTGTTGTATCTTAAGAAATCCATCAAACCCCTTAATCATAGAAGCTCTGGTATGTAGACCCCAAGGGGATGGAGACTTATTAGAGATATTTTGCACCAATGTGTTAAAGTTGTCTTGAGCCTCTTGGTCCTTTACTATTCCCTGAGCAACAGCCGGATATGCAAGTGGATTAGCTCTAAGTACTGGACCGGGATGAACTAGTGCAGCACCATGTTGATCTCGAACTTCAGTACCATCATCACTAATAAGTAACGGGTTCTCTAGCTTGCTTTCCCCGCTAGGATCTGTTGCCTCCATAAATATAGAGGTGGTTTCAGCAGATTGTGCTGCTGCTATGCTACTTTGTAGGACTCTGTTATGCACATACCTGAAAGCTCTTTCTTTCTGACCAACATACTTATTTTCTTCCAAGCTGAAAGATTCCCGTGCTATAGGATTACTGCCCCATGGTTGACTATTCAGCCATGCATCTCTTTGCTCTTTAATATATTTTAGTGCTTCATCTTGAGTCATTTCAGCAGTATTACCAAGCTGTTGTGCAATCTGTTGGGCTTTAGGTTCCCATGTACCTGCTCCTCTTTCACCCATAGCCCTGAAGTACGCCTCTTCCAAGTGTCCCTGACCAAATGCCCCCTTGCCCTTACCTTTTAGAATATCTTGATTTGCATCCTGAAAAGCTAGACTTCTACCTAGAGCAGAAGACCATTTAATATCCTCCTTCTCTTTTGTCATGCGAAGTTTGTGTACACCTTCTCCTAATTCTTTCATTCCCTCCAAGATATCTGTAGGAGTTCTTACTTGTTCTGTTGGTTGTAGCCGATCAGTACGACCTCTGTAACCTACCTTTGTTCCTCTTGCTTCGTTACGCAAAATATACTGTAGTTGTCGTAGGTCTCTGGCATTAGCCATTAGTCAGAACTCCTCGCACTAAATGCAGGTCGAGTACTTCGTGCTGATTGACGATGTGTGGGTGTAGAAGAAGTGGGGGTTTTTCCACCTCCTAAACCCGCTATTGCTGCTGTGTGTGCTTCCAGTGATTTAAATGTCTTATGCATAACAAGCCCTGAAACAGCAGCATTAGCTACACCCATTATTTGTGAAGTTACACTTGAAGTAGGTAGCTGAGATATCTGACCTGCTGCTGCAAGTGATATACCCTCTAGCTTATCTAGACCTTCAAGTTCAATCATATCATCTGCCTTGGTGAAAGACCATTCAGCTTCAGCAGCATCTACATACATCATTCTTTCTAGTTCATTCCTAGGAGTACCCATCACTTCTGCGAAGTTAGCCCTTAGTGTTCCTATGTTCTCAGCAGTCTTGACCCTTTCCTTGAACCTAGCCCGTGCATTCTCAGCAGCAGCAGTCAAGGTTTCGATGAGAGACCCTGCCATCTGGTTGTTAGCTTGAGTGGCTATTGCTTCTGCATTAGCTCTTGAAGCTTTATTCTGTGACATGCTAGCCATCATGCCGCCTGCGGCTGTCGTTGTTGCCATAGCAATTGACAATGCATCACACATGGATATTAGACTCCTATACGAACATACTCATGGAACTCAACATGAGGATCATGAAAAAATAATGGGTTGCCAGTTCTTTTGAAACCTGTAGCTTTCAGCCAACGATGATGCTCCTTGTTCCTACTGTCAGTAAAGCAGTTCAGCTTAGTGAACTCCAATGAGGCTAACCAAACAATGGATATTCTGATAAAAGCAGACTTATGCTTGTCTATCTGGGTTGTAGCAAGGCACCATATTGAACTTCCAATGTTACCCCATATAACCCAAGGGCCATCATCACATACACCTACCCAACAAGGGTCTTCCAATGACATTGCTGCTTCTAAGCCTTCTTCAGGAGTATTACCACTTGATGCTTGTATCTCTTCCTTGTCCTCATTCCTCAAGTTGGCTACCAAGTAAGCAATATCATTCCTACTAGCCCTTCTGATATGACCATTACCTCCCGTATCCACGATATGCTTTGGGACTATAATGGGCTGTCCATTCGGAACTGATAATATGGTGTGGGATGTGAGAATCATTATGAATGACCAGTCTCATGTCTTTGGCATTTGCTCTGACAGGAACTTTTAGCGTCCCACTATTGAAGTTAGAGGTATTCAATGTGATACCTCCCAGTAGATTGTCCATCTCATACTCATAGGGGGTGGTGGTATACTCTTTAGGATACACCTTGACCTTATAGTACCCTGAGTTATCGTGATGTAGGATAAAGTCTTGCACCTGCAACCTAGACTGTAGGTCAGGAGCACCTTCAGCACCAGATTTAGCAACTGGTCTAGATAATTCTAGTTCTGAATTATAGACCTCTCCCACATACACCTTACTTTCTGATGGGATATCTGACAGAACTACTGAAGATCCACTAAGAGAGTCTATAGTCAGTACCTTACCAGAAGAGTCAACAGCACTTATAGTTCCAGACTCTATCGTATAGGGAAGTGTAAGGGTGGCAGTACTGATGTCTGTTCCAGATAGTTCAACTCTCCTATCAAGGGAAGTCTTGTAGTCGCTGTCAGTATCCTTAGCACCAGCAGTAAGTACTATCTTATACAGTTCTGGGTTCTTCTGTCCTTCATCTGCCTGCATAATTAGATAGAGAACATCTTTGAAGAAGTGAGCAGATAATACATCAGATCCAAAAGTCCATTTACTCCATGAACTCTGAATCTTTTCATCCCCCTTCCAAAACCATGAGTAGAAGTATAGAGTCTTTAGATCAGGCTTATCTGATAGGACTATGAGAGAATCAGTTATGGCTGATACGGATAATTGTGTTACTTCCCCTTCTATGTAATGCTCTATGTGACGAGTGTTCTCCATGACATACGCCATCTGATCCCTCTGTATGAAGTATTCAGAGATACCTGAGAACTCCCCTCTTGAGGTGGGAAAGGCCAAGGAAGATCCTAGGTTCACAGGTTGAGCAGTACTGGAGGATTCATACTTAGTGGTCTCAGTGACCATCACAGACATTGGAGTTAGGGTTGTGTCACTAGAAGAAAGGGAGAATTGACCGTCATTTGTGAATCCTACAAGTTCATCTTGAAAGATCCTGACAGAATGAAAGTCAGACATATGACTTCCAGAAGCAGCAACATCAATACGAGCATCATCTAAAGAAGTTGCTACCGTAGTGGGCCAGAAGTTATTGTAGTAAGCACGCTCAGACAGAATGAAGTTCTGCCTAGAAATGAATCCTAAAGATTCCCTCCATTCAAACACATCATTGATTGTATTTCCTATGAATGAAGGTTCTGGAGCAGAGGTCTCATCTCCTACTAATCTATCTGCCCATTTCAGTACCTCATTAGTACCATCATATACAGGATAGGTTCTTCCATCTGCTGGTAGAAACTGGAACTGGTATGTACCGTCAGTCTCATCCTGAACATTAGTTCGTATAAGGACATGGGGTAAAGTATCATACTTAAATCTATAGCTGATGTCAGGTTCAATGTCCTCTATCCATTTACCGGGGACTAGACTAAGCCTGACTAGAGTAGCAGGTACGTGGTCATCTGCTGTACCGGGAGAATCATAAGTTACTCCATCTCCTCCTGTTATTGCAGGGTAAGCAAGAGCAATCTCAGCTTGTGTCTGAAAACTATAACCTCCAGCAGAGGGGCTAGAAGCTAGAAGTATAGTGTTTGCATCCTTTACTTCCACAAAGTAGACCTTGTTGGTGTCTAGAACTGCTGCTACACCATCATTCCAATTCACCTCTCCTTCTAGGAACTGAACTGCTTCACGCTCTCCACCAGAAGCAGTGGAACTTCCTTCAGAAATCTGTACTTTCCTACTCATGAAGGGATGACCTGTTATTGTGATCTCCCCACTTTCATCTGTTGAGAAAGAAGTACCGGGAACAGTTACTTCTTGATGACCATCACTATTGAAGGACAGGATTTTTTCACCATCAGCAACAAACTTTACCCAAAATCCCTCATCTGGATCATCAGCATTACCAGTTATCTTGACCTGCATCCCCGGAACTGCTCTGCTTGTAAGTTCGGCTACACCAGTTACTTCATCTTTTATCACACTGATATACGTATCCGACCAATCATTGCCTACCGTAATAGCAAAGTCTTCATCATCACTTTCTATGAGAATTATGTTGGTATATGTACCTGCTTTCCATGTATCTTGAACACTAGCAGCAACAAAAGCTTCATTGAGTCTCTCAGCAAGCTTTGATGCTGCATGATTCAAGTCTATTCTTGCTGCTTCAGCTTGCTCAAAGGCTACTGTGAAGTTATTAGAGGGAGAAGTTATCTGTATACGGTGAGATGCTAATTCTTTCTGAGACTTGATCCATACCAATGCCTTGTAGTTAGTCTTACTTGACTTCAGATCATTGTTCATCTCCACAATCTTAGTTCTGTTTACTATGAAGGTGGTATCTGCAATGGTATGTGCTCTGAATTCATCCCTTGGTTTCTTACCTTCCTCTATGTCTAAGTATCCACCAGTAGGCACAGCATCTCTATTGACATTATGTTCTAGCCCATCAGGATCAAAGACTCTTATGGAATCATCTTGTATGACTACGAAGTACTTCTCATTATCATCCCTATTTATAGTGTGTACTTTAGCATCAGACCAATCTTCATTGGTTGCTAACTGCTTTATGAACTCAGTAGGTGGTCTCTTGGATACACCTGAGACTAAAGAGGATATACAGTTGATCTGCTCTGTAACCTGACTTGGAAGTCTAAGGACTTCTGACTGCTGACTTACCCCATTGATTAGCATTGGAACAGCTTCACCTACTAATCGAGATTTAGCCATTACCATCCCCTCTTTCTCAATGATGCAGATCTGTTATACCTAATAAGGTTAGCATCATTGGTGTCAATCTCTTGGGACTTGAAGGCATTCCATGCATGCAGTTGATCCTCTTGACCAAACTGATGAGTGATTGAACCTGATTCTGTATCATCTGCCATACGAATAGAAGAAGTGACCATGATATAATTCTGTGCATGGGGAGGAAGTTCATCCCAAGGGACTAGCCATGTAACTGTAGCCTTGATACTCCCAGAGAAATCATAGGTTCGTCCATACCTGTTGTATAACTGGCTACCCCTTATGACTACATCTAGCCTAGGATCAGCTTCCCTATCAACATCCACTGCCAGCATAGTATCACTGATACCAATCCTGTTATCACTGTCAGGAGTTAGAACATAATCATCATCTACATTGAAGGACCATCCTCTCATCTGAAGTTCTCTACTGGCATTACTAAGATGTCTAGTTGCCAGACCAATATCAACTGAGTTCTCAGTAAGAGAATTGACAGGACTTTGTCCTATGTTTGCCAGAACTGAGTTCACTGCATCTAACTGAGTGATACGAGCAGTTGGATTTATAGAAGGCATCCTATGTGAACTCCGTTCTTTAGGAAGAAAAAAACAGGGTGGCCCCACGAAGAGGCCACCCTGCCAAGGAGATCGCACCCCCACACGCTGTAGGGGATGCATGAGGAATGAATCAAGTACCCACTAGAGCCATGCAAGCCTCCTCACGAAGCACGCCATGACCGACTGCCATCTTTGCGACCATGAGGGTTGCCTGCTTTTGGATCAAGTATTCATCTTCGTAAGTTAGATCCATTAATTTGACAGTGGCAAGACAAGTGGGATGAAGGATGAAACCCTTCAAGTTCCTAGTAGAGAAATCCCCAATGTACTTGGGACCACCACCCGGAGCAGCATCAGGAACACCTACTTCACCATCTGAAGGCAATGTACCATTCTCACTTTCATTCAGTTCCACACCATTGACTTCATGACCATCCTTACCAGCACCAGCAAGGAAGTTCTGAGTTGGCAGATTGTTAGACTTCAAGAGAGGAATGCCTGCAATAGTAGGCACCGTACCAGAAGCAATCCCACCACCACCACCATAATCTCGATTGATGGCAATACTTCCTGTGCCATCACCATTCGTGATCAGAGTGTAGTAATCTGCTGGCTTGAGAACACAGACCAAACCTTCTGTAGGAACATCATATTCTTCAAGCTTTTCAAGAGCTTCATATATAGAAGTGATGATGTTTGCTGCTGTTCCAAAGCTACGTGAAGTGGTTTCTCGTGTAACACCCTTCCATGATGGTTCATTATCAACAGCAGTAGGATCTGCAAGACGATCATAGGCAGTCTGAGTGGCATTATAAGCCAGACCCATCAACTGCTTATCATACGCCTGAGCAAGAGCAGCACCCTGCTGCTTCGCATACATACCACGAACATCAAAGTGGTTGATCAGTTCATCAATCTCTGCAACTTTGATATCACTCATGAGTACACGATCCACAGTGATAACAATCTCATCGTGACGAACCTGATTAGTTCCATCAAGATCAGCAGTTACACCGGGAATGTGATACTGAGCATTGGTCTTCCAGAAGGTTGGAAACGTAGCAGACTTTCCGCTATCAATGCTTCGGGACTGAACAAGTCCAGACATGATGTTATTCTCTTGGAAGGCTTGAATGACTTCCGTAAGATACACCGTCCGAAACAGAGCAACTTCGTCTGCCCTAGTAGGAGGGGCAACAGTGGTGTTACGTACACCAAGACGATTAAGTGCCATTGTAAAGCACCTTTCTAGTAAGAATACAATTAGGACTACATAAGGAACACAACCTGTTGGTGTCAAGGAGACAGACAGATTGGGTTGCCCGACGTATCGGACCCAATTATCTAGATTACTAGACTTACAACAGAAATAGATCCTCTAAAGGCTACCTTAAAGGATCACTCTTTTATCTCTCTGATAGTATCATTTAGAATAGCTATCTGATTCAGATCATGACGTACATAAGAGGGCCAAGGACTCCTATCCAATAGCCACTCCTTAGTACTGTCACTGAATTCTATAGGTTGAAGCCATTCTAAATCATCATTGATAGGAGAGCACTTACATCCTATCAAGGATATCACTGTCATTACTAGGAGTATTACGCTTAGAAATCTTGGCAAATATGGCAGATCTCCTGATGGATTCTTTGAGTGATGCATTGACCCTTTCCAAGCGTCCCTTCTGTACCAAGGTTCTGCTATTCATGTAGGAGAATAGGGATTGGAATGCTGATAGTGCTAGGGTCACAATCCTAATAAGACCAAGCATAGCTACCTACCCCTCATTCTGTGGAGGAGTGATAGCTTCAACCTTATTGGTTGCTATCTCTAGCTTATCCAATGCAGGCTTCAGTGCCTCTAGGATCTTGTCATCCTTCTTAGTGGGAGTGATCTTGACCACGATGGCAATCAAGCCATACGCTGCAAGAAGTCCCGCACAAATTTCAGTCCAATTAGAAAATAACCATTCCATAGTATCTATCCTTTATTGACAAAAGGTGAAGAACCTACTCTTTGTTCCCATTCTGCCCTGTATGCAGGATCAAGCTCAAACCTCTTATCTTTCCTAGCCTCAACTGCTTCCTGAATACTGACAAATGGTTTGGGACCTGACTGCTGTGAAGAAGTAGTTCCAGCAAGAGACTTTGGTGCTGCCCCTACTGACTCACGATACTTATTGTTTAGTTTAAGTACAGCAACTCTTACAGCATCTCTATCAGAAGATTCTAAAGTAGTGTTTATATCCGTTATCTCAGAAGCAGATAAGTGATTACTAGCCCATCCCATCAGGCTATTATAGGATTCCTCTCCTCCTGCCATACCAAATATCTCTTGAGTAAACTCCTCAACTTCACCCTGTCTATATTGAATATACTTATCCACTTCTCCCTTGCCTAAACCAAACTTAGATTGCAATTCAGTATAAGTCTCTTCCTTAAGAGTGTTGTTGTTAGTACGAAACTCATCCTCGTACTTAGTTAGATTGAAGGAATCTTCTGATCCTTCTTTGGATACCTCCTCAGAAGCACTACTTTCCTGAGTAGTTTCTTCAGGCTTACCTACCTTCCTTTCCAATTCTACATAACTGGACAGCAAGGATACAGTATCAATCTCTCCTGATTCCTTATTCCAGAACTTATCTGGAACACCATCAGGTTTCTCACTTGCATCGGGATCATTGCCAAGTGATACAGAGGAACCACCACCGGGAGGTCCATCACCTTCTAACTGTACTGACTCTACCATGGTCGGGTCTCCTTTGGTTTACTGAGGGGCCTCTTCTAGAGGAACTTCCGGTTGCCCCCCTTCTTGTGCCCCTTCTTGTGTCATTCTATCTCTAGCCATTCCTCCCATCTGATTGATGGCATTAGGTCCTAGCTTTGCCGCCATCTCTGCCATCTGCTTCTGTTGCTGCTTCTGCTGAATCTCTTCATCTGTATAGAATACATCAAGTTTATCCACACCATGACTAGTGAAGATTTGATTCATAGCCTTCTTACTATCCACTACTTCTGCTACTGCTTCTGGTCCTAGAAGTTGTGTAGCTACACTGATAGCACTAGTCAAAGCATTCATCTCATGCCCCCTATCAATAGCTTCAAACCCAGTGACAATAAGTATCTCCACATCTTCTTCAGCTAGTGGTTGTACTTGTCCTTGTGCTGATGCTCTGAAGGTAAGCCGTGCTGCCAATGGTCTCTGAACTTCTGCTTCTAGATTACTATAGGCACCCCCTAAAGCATCTTGAAGTTCTTGCATTACTGTCCTGATCTCTTCAGCAGTAACCCTTTCAGCTTGACGCTGAACAGAAGTATTCAATAAGAATGCATAACCAAGTGCTGTACGAAGATCTCTTTGGGTCTCCAATGCAACCCTGAAGTCTACCTGCTTATTTGTTTTCAGTGTCCATAGGTCTCCTTCTTCACCATCGAAGAACCCTCCGTTGCGTACTTTCTCAAGTTCTTTAGGAGAAGTCATGGCATTAGGTCTGACTCCAAACTTGGTTTGAGCAGCAATAAGTGACCCCTCTACCAAAGCTTCACTCAAGTCCTCACATACTGACAAGTCTCCTGCATACTCTTCCACGTATCCCCTGCCATAGTCCTCTCCACTTACCCTGATCATCCTAAGAGGGAACCATTGTGGGTCATCACCGGGAGACCAACCTTCACTATCTGGGATAGTGATTCCATTGATTTCTTGCCATGTCTCCCATCGGAATACTGCGGCTTTATTTCTAGTCTCCTCAGTTTGAATCTTCTTACATACATAGGTGTATAGATATACGGAATCTTCATCCCCATCTACAGAAGTAGCCTCTCCTACTGCTTCATCCTTAGCAGATTCCACCAATGCACGTACCTCATCAGGAAGGGTATATAAAGATACCTCCTCTCTGACAATGATCTCAAGTGGACTACCTGTTTTAGGATCTCGCTTACATACATAGTGGGTAAGTGGGAAGTATCTAGCAGGACCCCTGTTAGGTATGTTCAGAAGTACATTACCACTTACTAATAGGTGCTTGAAGCACATGAACATAGTAGGTCGTAGCTCTGCACTATCTACTTGACGCAGAACAAATCGTTCATGAGCTACCAAGGACCTCTCAAATTCATCCTGCTCCTCTGGCGTCATATTCTTGATAAAGGTCTCTGCCTCTGGTGTAAGTCGGTACTGAAAGAATGCTCTTTGACTGGGCAAAGTTACAAGTAGAAACTTAGATGCCAGATTGTTCACCCCTCTAGATCCAATAGATTGATATGGATCAGGCAGTGCCTCTGTACTACTAGAAGAATCAGGGGGGTATAAGTAGGGTATAGTTAGAGCAGCAATATCCCTAGCACGATTAACATATGGTGTCCTTTCCTTAGAGAGTTCCTCATATCTATCATGTAAAGTACTGCCATCACTAGACTTATATGACATTACCATTATGAGATCATTCTTTAGTTAGGTGTAAGATGAGGTAGCTACAGAAGCTCTACGAGGTACAGTAAGACCAACAGTAAGTCGTTCCCTACCTCTTACCTTTTTAGGTTGACCCCTAGCTGGCCTACCCTTCGACCCTATTACTACCTCTCCGGGCCTGTCTTCTGGTGGAGGATCTGCTGGAGGTGGGGGTGGTTCGGGAATGTTCGGACTCATGAAACACATTATTTGTCTCCAGTATTTTACCAGAACTCTGCTTTAGGTATATAGATTCAAGCACTTTTATTACGTCAGCACACCCTGCTCGATAGTAAAGTTCCTCCAAAGTTTCGGTAGGCTTAGGTGGTCCGACATCAAAGCGTTCCTTCAAGCATAGAAGCAGTACCTCTGTTATTAGGGGAAACTCTGTTGGTGGCATTACTTATCTTTCTTAAGGGGGGGACTAGTTATTCCTTGTCCTTCCTTGTCAAACATACTCTTCCGAAGTCTTTCAACAGCTTCATCTCTTTCCGTAGGAGGTTTGGATGCTACATAAGCATAGAGTAGGATAGAGTAGTTGATGATATCTAAGATCGTATCCTTTAGACTCTCATCACTCACCTCAAAGCTACCCTCTTGACTGAACGTACTGAGCCGACTCATCTTATCGGTCAACCGTACCAAGAACCCCTTCTCTGTAGAGGTGATGCCCATGCTCTCGACCCGTGTAAAGTTGAGGAAGGGTTGGACTTCCGACTGCCCTCCGCTGTAGTCATGGTTCTTCCTTTCCATCAACTCCCTCGCTTCGCCGGTCAACTCACGGTGTAAGGCCAAGAGTTGTTTACGGTTCATGGTCGCCATAGCGTGATCTCCTTGGTACTGAATGAGTAGTTGTCTGATCTGAGAATGCGTGATACCCTAGCCTGAATCAACGCATCTTCCTCTGTCTTTCCTGCCTTCCTATAAGCGGTCACCACATTTGTCCATGCTCTATCCCCATGAAGCTGGATCTTTCGAGCAGTCACAGGACCCACACCGGGACAGCCACTATACCCATCACTGCTATCTCCTACCAAGGTCTGGTGTAGGTGGTTCACATTGCTTACCTCATCAGATATCCAAGTGATACCTTCATCAGGCTTATTAGGATTGTAGTGTCTACCCGGTATAGTCTGAAGATCTTTGTCTACTGATACCATGACACAATCTTCAGGTATCAAGTGCTCATCTGTAGCTAAGATACCCAGTATGTCATCAGCCTCTAGATCCTTTATGCAATAGGTCTTGTATTCCTCAGTCATCTTCTCCTTTAGAAAGCCTACTAGCATGGGTCCTTCACGGTTCTGTCTATTTGACTTATAGCTAGGCAACAGCTTATGCCTGAAGTACATCCTTCTTGGGTCTGAAAAGGCAAGGATAATAGGGGACTCTTCTATAGTTGTTCCCATCAAGGATGATACCTTGGCTTGCAGATCTGAGATATAATCCTGAACTTGTATCCATGCTTCATTCCCATCTGCAAACATGGAGTACACTTCATCACTCCACTTGATAGGCACTTGAATTGCTGCTCCTATTTGAACAGCAATCGTATCCGCATCCACAATGATACTAATTTTCATAGTGATCTCCTTGATATGTTAGTGGGTTTCAGCCCAGTTTTTTCCTAGCCTATACTCCCCCGTCAGGGGGCATCTGAAATCAAAATCCTCTCCAGCTTTAGTCATTGCCCTTTTAGCTATCTCGCCCAGTGTTGTTGCTCTCTCTTCAAGCAATGAATCTGATCGGCACTCCCATTGGAACTCATCATGTACATTTACTACCAACCAGTAGTCTTCCGTATGTCTCAGCCCTTTATTCTCAGCTAGATCATGGAAGTTTATGAGAGTCTTCTTCATCAAGATAGCACCAGCACTCTGGAACAACAGGTTAGGAGCACTGTGTTCAGATCTAATCCTTAACTTACGTCCATCTAATCCTTTCAAGTAACCATTCAACTCAAACCTACCCTTGATGGCAGATATAAGAGACTTGAAGGAAGGCATGTTGGCAAAGAATTTCTTCTTCAGTCCCTTACCGATAGCTACCTGTGTACTATCTGAGGCAGAGGAATCTACTATGGAACCTAGCTTCTGATAGCCAGCACCATAGATCAGAGCATAGATGAACAGCTTACTCTGATCTCTTGTAGCTAAACCTGCTGCCTTTTGATTTACTACATGAGGGTCTTGTTCAGTAACAGTCTTGACATACTTGCCACCATCGTATGGATAAAGGTAATGAGCCGCACACCTAAGCTCAAGACTAGAAGCATCAAACCCACAAAGAATATTACCGCTACGAGGAACGAATAGAGAACGACACTCTTTGCCGTAAGGATTACCAACTCTAGGAACGGTTGCCAGATTTGGCCTGATGTGAGTGACCCTGCCACTGACCGCACCGTTCGTGTTGCATCCTCCATGTATCCTTCCATCTTTGACCAAGCGTAACCAAGCTTGTTCTCCTTCAGCCAGTTGTCCAATTCGTTTCTCAATGAGGAATAACTTTGAGATATCTTTTGCTGGAGGATATGCCAAACTTGATAAGACTTTTTCATCAACCTTTGCGTGTCCATCAGAAGTGTACTCCGTTGGTTTCCATCCATACTTATTCTTAAGTAGATCGGACACCTGTTGTCTGGAGGTAGGGTTGAAGGGGTAAGTCTTCACCCTCTTAGGACCTTCAACTAGATCCCCTCTCTTTACACCACTCAGTCTTGCATCCTTAATAGTGTTGTACCTAAGATCTGTAGTGGAATCTATCCAGTGATCTGGTGACTTCATCTTCACTTCACTAGGAGGAATCTCCTTAATCAGTTTACTTCTTAACTGCTCTTTATCTTTTACAAGCTTACCATACAACTCACCTGCTGCCTCGACATTGAAACCAAACCCATTGTCCTCTTGATCAGCAATGAGTTCTGCAAAGGCATGCTCTAAATCTAATGCTCTGCCTGAGTAGTTCTTAGACTCTACAAGTTTCCACAATAGGTAGGTGATCTCCACATCACGCACACAATACGTCTGCATCTCTGGACTCCACTCACTGAAATCACTGGTATCAGAGAAGTCCCCCTTCAAGACACCCAGTCTATACCCCCATGATTTCAATGAGTGTCTTCCTACACAGTCTTTAGGGACACGACTTTTATTGCCCCAAGAACTAGAGGAATCTAACCGAGCCATGTCGGTGAACATTAATCTACTACACACAAGCAGGTCAGTATGTACTTGATTGAACTTGAAGAGAGGATGCAACTTATTAAGCACAGGAAGGTCAAACCTTATAGAGTTGAATCCTACCAAACCATTAGACTGTCTCAATACAGCGAGACCCATATCTAAACCAAACCCATCCTTGCGATAAGCATCTGCATAAGATTTGACTTCACCTGTATCTATATCCTTGAGTACTATGGAGTGTAGCTTATCTACAGTATCCAAAAGTCCATTAGTTTCTATATCAAATACATACTTGCATTTGGATTTAGCCATCAGAAGTCTCCTTTATTATCATGTCCTCCATCTATAGCTTCAAAGGGAGATGATTCCTTTAGATCTTCTGTCAATCTAGCAGTATCCCTGTCCCATACCAGCTTGCTGCACACACCAGTTTCCCCAGTGTGCCTGTTCTTTAGGATACGAAGTGTAGAGACATCCTTCTCATTGTTATCTTCAGATTGCTGATTCCTCTCAGCACTTATGACAACATCAGATATCTGACCTATAGCATGTGAACCTCTAAGTAGATTCAATGAAGGTCTGCTCAGTCCCTCTTCTACACTACGTTCTGTACGCCTAAGATGACTGACAAGTAAAAGCCTACATCCTACTTCTTGAACTAGACTCCTCAACTCAGTCATGATATTGTCAATCATTCTACGCTCATCCCCATCAGCTTGACCGGATATCAAGATGGATAGGTGATCAACAAATACAGTCTTACAATTCAATCCTCTCACCAAGTACCTTACCTTGGATATTAGGTTGCTTGGATCTAATGCTCCATGATGATCATAGAGATACCATCGTCCTGACCCCAACGTATTGTCATATGCTTTCCTTAGTTCTTCCTTGTCTATAGTCTCTGTCTCTAGATGTATAGGCTTGCTCAACTCTGTTGCAAGTATGCCCAATGCTGTTCTTCTTAGACTCTCTTCCAATGCTATGTAACCTATAGTCTCTCCCTTACTAGCCCAGAAGTGGGCAAGCTCACGGCATATCGTACTCTTGCCAGTTCCAGTTGCCGCAGTTATTGTTACTATCTCATGGGTCCTACATCCCAATGTCATGTCCTGTAGTTTTGCCCAAGGATACTCAATAGAATCTGTATTACTTGGAGTAGACACTAGGTCCCATAGGTCCTTACCATCCACAATACCATCAGGTCTCCATGCCCTAGTCTTGAAGATAGAAGATACCACCTCGCTGCCTCTCCCATTGAGGAGCATATCATTGGCATCCTTCATAGGAAGGGTAGCAATGAATGCCTTACCGGGTGGTAGTATTGCCGCTGCGGATGCTGCTGCTTCTTGTCCCTGCTTATCATTATCAAACATGAACACTACTTCTTTGAATGAACTTAGCCATTCAATTTCATCTGATACAGCACGTTCAGCATGAGCAGCACCATGAGGTATGGATACTACAGGCCACTTATGTGATTGGATTTGAGATACAGATAGGGCATCAATCTCTCCCTCAACTATCACTATCTTTGGGCCACCTGCTTTCCATAGGTGTTGCCCATACAACCCAGAATTCTTTGAGTCTCCTAACCATACGAACTTCTTATCTTTTCCTCGTAGCTTCTGTGCTATGATCTTGCCATTCCTATCCTTGTACTGTGCGACATGGACATGATGGTTGTTATAGATACCTACACCATACTCCCATACCTTACAAGTATTCTCATCTAGACTTCTTGCTGGCAGTCCAACAAATTCCACATCAATCAATCTCATTTCCTTTGATGTCACAATCTCAATCGACTTGTACCTTGTCATAGAGGGTGCTCCTTGATTATTGTTTCCACTCTCATAGTACTTGCATCCAAAACAGAACCCATGCCCATCATCAAAACGTGCTAAGTTATCTTTACTTCCACAGCTAGGGCAAGGTTCATGTCTCAAAAAGCAACTGCTGCTTAGTTCTTTTGCTTGATTCATTTAGCCATCCTTGAGGTATCTTCTTTTCAGCCCATATAAAACCATACCTATCACACCACTGACCATAAGTAGTGCTGCTATTCCTACTAAGCTTCTGTCTTGCATTGCTGAATACAAATCTTATATCTATATCAGGGTGCTGCTCCTTTATTCGTAGATGCTTGGCTCTGTCTGAAGGTTTGAACCATCCCTTGACTTCCACAAGCACTCCATTAGGCAACACAAAGTCAGGGACGTAGGAATGAGTAGAGGTAAACTTAATCCTAGTCGCCTCGTACCCATATCCTACGTCCCTACCAGTAAGGTCATCAGCTACATCACGCTCCAAGCGTGAACGAAAGAACTGATCTTTAGAAGCATACTTAGAAGGGGAGCGAATCGACCGAGGTGGTCTCTTCTTCTTTGCCTTCCATCGGTACTGCTTCTGACGAGTCGGTGAACGATTCATCTTCATTTACAGCATCCTGCTGTACGAACCCGTCTTGCTTAGAGAATCCTAAAGATTCAGCATCAGCACCATTGCCACCCTCAACCAGTTCAATCACCTGAACTGCTACCAACCTGAAGGTAACTCCGTATGTGCTGCCTGTAGGATTAGCATAAGCAGACATGGTGTAAGCGACAGCCATCTTTGTACCTGAGTATGGATTGATGTCTGTCACCCTATTGCCTTGTGAGTCAAAGATCAGAACGGACTTGTTGATCTCCCGTCCATCTCTTGTACGAAGTACTGCGGCCTGCTTGAATCGCACCACTACCATACCAGTGGCCTCACCATCCTGATTCGCATCCTCAAGAAGAGGAAGATGAAGACCCCACTTCTTCCTTGCAGGATTAGTCTTCACATCATCCATCTTCAACTTGGATGCCAACTTCTTGGCAGCAGACTCAATAGTCTTAGCCTCACTAGGCTTGAGGATCAAGTCCACCTTGTAGATACCACGCTCATCGAACTTAGTATCAGGCTTGACGAGGTAGGGATACTTTGCGATTCCAACAGGGGTGGTCAACTGCGTGTCATTATTAATATCGGACATTGAAAGGTCTCCTTGGTAGTTCTTGTTGCGTTACTGTTCTGAACAAACATCTACTGCTTTCATAATCCAACTAGAAATCTCCTGTATCTACAGCCAGTGGCTTGATTGCGGGTGTCAGTTCCGACTCTATTATATCAGCTATCTCCCATACATTTTCCTTCTTCAATGGATACGCTACTCGATACAATATTGGGAACCCCGGCATGTACATCGAACGAAGTATTATAACATCTTTTGCTGGTGTACACTTACTTCTAACTTTTCCCTTTGCTATAGCCAACTTAGATATATCAGATGCTATCTCTTCACCAGATGCACGACCAACTCTACTGGACTTTCCAAACATGTTATACATATCTTTACCCTGCAAAGTAATCTGAATCCAATACCCCAGAGATATCCAATGTTCCCATAGGTGGCAATGGTGGTATGGGTTTGTCTACCATGGACTGAAACTCATCACGTATAGATTCTAGGACAGGTTTCTTATACATAGTTACGAATGATTCCCTTATGATATCTCCTAACAATCCAACATTACAAGCATGAGTACTGAACGAATCATGCACTACACCCAACTCCCTTATCCCCTCATTGTTGGCAGCACATACTGTCATCAACAGGACAGTTGCATCCAATGAATGAATCACATTAGGGGCAACCCCATTTACCTGTCGTATCTTGTCAGGCTTAGTAGATCCTGAAGACACCCTCAAGGTAGACTTGCAAGAGCTACCATCACCTAAAGATAAACGTATCTGTTTAGCATGCATTGATTCATAGGTCTGTTCAACTGGGAACCCTATTGGGGTAGTCCACTTGACACACTTACCTTCCTTCACAATTACTTTCGCTGCCTTCCTGAACCAATCCATTCCTACCCTTGCAGCAACTACTGCTTCTCCCATGACATCCCAAATTACATCAGTCAACCATTGTGCTGCCTCTGGAACTTTATCCTTGAAGGGATGGGACCTCTTTGAATTGATGACATCCACTATGAACGTCCTATGGGAATACTTCTTTGATCCATAGGGAGTTGTCATCACTATCCTCTTGACTACACTACGATCAACACCAAAGGATAACCAGAGGGGAGCATACTCCTCTCCCATGGTATATAGCTTAGATGTGACTGCTTCTGCTACATCAGAGTAGATATCTTTAGGTACATCTGATGGTATCAGGTTAGTAGACATACCTGAAACAGGATCACGAAGCAATGCAGCATAGTGTTGTAACCCTGAACAAGTCTGATCCACACTGATAGGCAAGGAACTCTTATAGTCCAACCCATCAGAGTTCAGCCCTACCCAATCATGAGTCCATCTTAGAAATTGCCAAGGTTCATCTGCTTCCAACCACCATCTATTCTCATAGGGATCTGAAGCACACCTCTCTATGTCCTTGGTATTATCCTTGACCCATCTAACTCGATCATCATAAGATATCTTGTCGATCCCAAAGGTATTGGCACCATGTATAGCCAACCACTGCACCCCCTCATCAGTACCTATAGGAACTTCATCTGAGAACTGAAGCAATCCTCTACATAGATCACTTCCTTGTACTGTCAAGGGATGAGGCACTGTATATACCCTACCCCTGAAATCTAACTGATGAGGGTAGAAGAACTTATTCTTACTGTACCTCTTAGCAGTAGTTATTATCTGCATTGCTGCTATACGTCTAGATCTTGAACGTATATTCTCTTCCCATACTACTGCTGCTTTTCTTTTCCATGCTATCTTTACTTCCTTATTACTATCCATGTTGCTAGGTTTAGGAGGCAGTGGGATATCTTCAGCAGAAGGTAGAGTTCCTACTTCCCTTCCTAGATTCCAATGCTCCTCAACCACAGTCAGCACTGGATTATAGATAGACCAACCTACCCGTTGAAGGTGGTTCACTCCTTCATACACCAGATCTATATCACATTCCTTCAGAGACTTAATGTACTTCCTACTAGTACCCTTTACTAAAGGAAGGATATCAAGTACATCACTATGATATCCTCCTACAGTAGGAGCACTCCACTTCCTAGGCTCTACAATACAGGGTAGGTACATGGGTGAGAGCAGTTCATAGTAGTCATCATAAGCCGACAGCCAAGCATTCAAGTTCTTACTTGTTGTTAGGATAGGACCCTTAGATCCTTTACGATGTAGAACTGGTTGCTTTCTCTCGACTATCCCTAACCCAATCAAGATGTCAATCAAGACAGCACCAACACGAAGCTTCACTTCTTCTGTCCAAGGATCATAGCTCCAACCAGTTGACCTCATTGCTTGGCTTATAACTTTATGCTTATAGCCGGGTGAGGTAGAGTTCTTTATTCTCTTTCTGATTGTTTCAAACAGACCGGGATAAGATGCCCTGAACTGATGGTATCTGGACTCCCGTTCTATCTCACTACCTGCCATCACTGATGCTCTGGTCACAGATCTCATACGCATCACAGAGTTCAACGTAGATCTCATAGTCAGCAAGGCTGATACTTTAGAGTCAAGTCCTGCTAAGTAAGACAAAGCAACAGGTACACTACCCGGCCTGCTGCCCATGAACTTTATTCTTGTATCAATACTCTCGCTTATTGTTACCAAGAGTCTGGCAGTGTACTCCCTTGCTGCATCTGTAGCCCATGGTTGTGATCGTTCTCTAACACGTTGCTGTCTGGCCCTGTAACGTATCAAACCTAGTGCAGACATCTCCGCTTCTAAGGTCAATTGATCTTCGTTCATGCTTGATATACCTCGCATGGTAGGCACTGCTGCTCATCCCATTGAGACCTTTACTACTACACATCTCATCATAGCTTGGCAACATCACACCGGGAGGCGTACCCCAACGCCCCCCGGATGTGTCATATATCTGTTCAGCCTTAGCTTGCACAATTTTTTCTCTCGATTTCTGAGTGGGCTTTTCTTTCTTATATACTAGGGTTGCCCCCTCATCATCTTCATCATTCGTCCTTAGATAATGTAGTGGTATGATCCTAATTGGGTGTTACACCAGTGGCAAAGTAATTCCATGCCCGTACTTTGAGTTCGTTACCAGTCCCTGTCTGGGACACCTTGAACCTTGTCTCTGCCTTGTTTCTGGTAGTCTTCCCCTTGTACTCACGATGATCTACCCACTGAGTAAGGGAGTTGTATGCTGCCCATGCTGATCGAGACATACCACGAATACTTTGTGCAGGACTCTCATTGAAATTCCATCGGATCAATTCACGATTATCTTCAGCAACTTTCCTCTTCCTGTTGCTGTAGTCCTTTTCCCAGATGGAAGGGACAGGCACCATCTTATTCAGGAAGTCCTCAAATTCTTGAGGAACAACAGGTGTTGCCGCTAACTTTTTAGCTACCTCATTGCTATCACCAAATGCCTTGTTGATCTTTATAAGTCTCTCTCTAACATCTGACAACTTCTGATCAACATCTCCACTATGGCGTACCTTGATGATCTCATCTTGGGTAGCACCTAAGATAGCAATCCTTCTGGTGTTGGCACATACTGCTCTCATGTTAGTAGGTGTCCAAATATCACACTCCCTGCCTGAATGGTTCAGGCTACACATCAGATACCTACGAGATATATCACCTTCAACTACCTCATCAATATCAGGCATCCTAGCCAAGAGAACGACATCACGACCACCATTCAATGAGAAGGCAGACTCATAATTGAGTATGCCATCCATGACTAGAGAATCAAGGAGTGAGAATGCCTCTGTATTCTGAATGTTCCTATGATTCTTACCCACCATACCCAGTTGGAACCCATTATCAGATCGAACATTCATCATGTAGCGAGGTATCTTTTCAAACCCATTTGTCGTACCTTCTATCCAGACTGGGACCTTCTCCACTTCCCAACCAAGGTTTGCGGAACGACAAGCCTCTTCACTAGTCATGACATTATCGAATACAATCCCAAGTCCATGCCAAGCAGGGGTGATACTATATGCTGCCTCTGCTACACCATTGGAACCAACAGTTATCTCATGTGACATTAGAAGTCTCCTTGTTATAGAGTCACATTACCGAACACGATCCTACACGATGTAGGATTATATCATAATAAAAATCCCCCATCAGAAGTAATCTGATGGAGGACGTAGGAGAAGAGAAGAAAAACCTCCGCTAGGGCATCCCTGCCCTAACGAAAGCTATCAAGGAGGATCACACTGTACGACACTTACTTCATGTCGTCAACCTTCATCACCATCTGGATCTACTGCCCTGTCGATGCCATCAATTGCACCATTGATATCCTGAATGACACCTGCACCAGTAGACTCAAGCCCATCAACCACACCTCTTACAGTACCGCATCCCAAGACAACCAACAAGCACAACACAGCACATACAGAGATGACGACAGTCTTCCAATCAATATTAGCTTTTCTTAGTATCATCGCATAACCTTTCAAGTTTGGTAAAATCCAGATCAATCCAATTCAACCTAGCATTCACATCTTCTTCTAGTATCTCATCACTACTGTACTCCTTTGTATGTTTGATTGCTTTGCAGTCATACTTCCAGTGGTTGCATGAACTATCAATCAAGTCCCACAGTTTCAAGTATGCCTTATGTAATCCACCGAAATCATTATACGATATCCAAAAGGTACGTTCAGCATACTCATCATATCCCCTGAAATCTGAGAAGGTTATGATGTTTCTCATCAACTGTCCCTGCTCATCAGTATGAGAATGCACTTGGTTTACCATCCACTTGAAGTAATCCAAGTTAGCATCCCATTCAATAGCTATATCATACTTACGTATCTTGTATACTAGAACGATCCACTCTCTAGAATCTAATAGAGCATCAGGATTACATCCCAAACCTTCCACTGTTCTACCTTTAATTGGATAGTCAATGACCAAGGAACTCCATCCACTTCCCCATTGCCTTCGCACTTTGTACCCTGTCATTGCACCTTCCTTTGAACACCTTCACCCCATCCCTCCCAGTAGTCACTCTTGAACTCAACACTTCTAACATGCCCATCCCCACTAGGATGACCTTCAATACACTCGATATGAAACTCCACATCCTGTGCTGCACAAATAATACGCCCCAGAGTGTGCTTGATTAGCATCTGGCACATAGGATCTTCTTGAATAATCCATGCCATTTCACTTCTAGTCACATGACCATCCTGTGTCCTTCTCCTTCGCTCTTTGAATTTCTCCAAAGCATCCTTGAAAGGGACACTCATTGGAACCCACTCAGTTTGATTATCCATTGTGATCTCCTTGATTAGATATAGTCAGTCAGTCTTAGTTGCACTATCCTTGGTAGACTTGATGCTGTCATTACATACATCTCCTGCTCCCTCGCAGCATCCTTCAGATAATCTACCACATCTACTGCACTGCTCATGTCCATGAACATTTACAGGAGGAGCATTGCTACCACATACAGGACACATCATCTCTAGATTCCTTTACCATTTAGGTGGCCCATTTAGATCCCCTATATTCTTCTTCATCCATCCTCACCGCAGTGTCGCACGATGAGGAACACGTATAAAAGTTCTTACCTTTACCACAATGTAACCAAAAGAAGTCTCCTTTCTTTATCTCATCTCCACAGTTAGCACACCATATGGGTTCCTTAGCCCATATTAGTAGGGACTCATCTTTAGGAATCATAGCTTCCTTTCTTTTCGCTATAATCTTTATACCACACTCCATCCTTTTCACTACCCCATCCTTCAATCATAAGGATGTGTCTCTTAGGGGTAGCAATTGAACCATCCTTAGAATCTATAAAGTCATAGTGTTTATAAGGGTCATAAGATATCCTCTTCCAACTGTCATGCCAGTCGTCACTAGTCCAGAAATTCAACAACTCAGAATGTTTCTTATCTAGATGCAAATAGTTCTCATACCATATCAGTTTACCTTGAAGTCCAGCATGTACATTCTTCTTCCTATCTCTGACTACCCTTCGTCTTCCTGCTTGGGATACCTTGAAGGTAACATCTCTCATACTGACAAGGTGAGCATGCTGCATCACCTTACCCTTGATACGTAGAGACCAGCATCCATACCTCAAGTTCCTATACACGAATACATCTATGTCTCTCCACTTGGCAAGCCTATTGTGCAATATCATTCCCATGCTTTAGTCCTTTAGGATAGCTTCTCTTATCTCATGATATTCTTCAGACATATGAATCGTTGCCAACTGACCATAAGCTTGAGCCATGAGAACCCAAAGGCATGACTTGACAGCAGGATCATTCCTTATTGATTCAGTACCCCGTTCACTTACTAGATCAAACAACTTGGCAGCTAAGGGCAGAGGATTAGTGGGTATTATTTCTTGCATGAATGCATGCTCTATCTTATTGCTTTCCATACTTGTCTCCTTGATTAGTCAACGTATGGCTTGAGAAGGATAAGAAGTTGCAACTTTACTTGATCCTTTATATCATTCAATTCCTGACCTGTTGCTTCTGCTCCTTGATCATCTAGCAGTTCATCCACATCATAATTTATACAGTTAGCTATGTGATAGATGGCAACTTCCCTTGCTGTCCTTTCATGACCACCATACTTGATCATACTATTTCCTTTCTATCTATGATAAGGCAACCACTGCCACTGCTAACAGGATGCATGACAACAACACGAATGCTTCAAACATTCTATCATCCATTGTTGAAGGTTCCTTTTACTTTCCTTATTGCCATTGCCCTGATGAAATCACCAGTCTCTTCGGCATACTCTTGATCCCTCTCGATGTCATCCAATGTCACCCCACTAAAACTCAACAGATCCTCTGCTATCTTGTGTTCAAAGTCTGCTCTTGTCATGCTGCTGCTCCTTTGATATAGTTCTGTTGCTTTCATTTCTGCTAGGTTTCTATGGTTGCTGTTCATTGGATACCTCACTTCCAATCTTTGGACAACAACCAAGACTCATGATCCTCTTCTGACTTGTTACTCAACCACTCTTCATAAAGGGCATCAACATCCTGCTGTTGCCTAGTAGTCAACTCCTTCCATGCTTGCCTTGCAAAATTCTCAGGACATTTGAAACTCATCATGGCAACAAGGGCACTGAGTGCAGCAACCCTGTTGGTACGCTTACTGTAACCCCTGATCCTCATAGCCAACTCTCTGGGGTAGGGTCCCATGTGACCACCAAACACATACCCTATCTCCCGATTCAAACTCACCAAATCATCAGCCATCATCTTACTGTACTCATCCCTTGCCTCCTGCCTATAAGATAAAGGTACATCTATCGCACTCTTGACATGACGGTCATACATCTTTACTTCCCTACGCTCATACGCCAGTTGCTTCTCATCTTTCATCTTACTGTAGCTCCTTCATAGATTCTGTTATTGAAGATGCCAACATCTCAGTATCCAACGCACCCAACCGATTGTCTATCTCTTGGAGTGCCGCTTGATACCCCAAGTCATAGCTATCCATACCACCGGGAGTTGGATAGTCATGCAACTTATCGAACCGTGACTGAATCAGGAACTTCACCTCTTGCCTGTACCATTCAAGGGATGCCCTCAATAGACCGTTATCTCTCTTTATTCTCTTTGTCCAATGCTCTGCATCTTTGACGACGATCCCTTCGATCATGTCTTGTAGCCACGCCATGCTTGGGTCTCCTTGTTATTAGTCTAGACTCATGACCTTCTTTTGGCACTCCGACGAGCAGGTGTGCCAGTTATGTTCCTTACCAATGTAGGTAAAGAGGTCATCATTCGGTCTTATCTCCTCGCCACACACATCACATTCAATAGTCTCCTTGATTTCTTCAGGGTATGGTCCCATGTCTACCAAGTGATTGCCCTCTTCCTTCAGGTTGGTATGAATTATCAGTTGTCCATCATCATCCTCCCCAACCTCTGCCCTTGTGTTGATGAATGTTCCCATCGCTTGCATCAGTGATCCGAATGTAGGTGGGTGGTGGTTAGGATACGGTAGTCTTACTGTCATACTGCGGTCTCCTTGTTAGAGCTTCGATCTTCTTCTTCTTCTTCAGCATAGATTCGATCAGCTACCTTGCGGCACCTCTTGCAATGTGCATCCCTAAAGTTTGCTTCCTCGTATTCAACACCGAACACTTCGGCAGGTATCAACACCCCGCAAAGAGTGAGTGACTCGTCACTTGGATTGACCATGTGACGCTTCGTTGTCTTGATCTTGAAGCCTTCCACGCTCCAAGTACTCCAGATAATATCTTCCATGTCCATGTCTTCCATCATCTTCATGCCATCACTCTCCTTTGGTATAGACTCTGCAACCAAACCCCTCGTACTCATGTTCAACTACCTCATGCTGCTTTGCATCGGGGTATCGCTCCATCAGCAGGTCAAACGCTTCATCCAGTCTATGGGCATAGTTTGCTGCCCATACTGAATCGTCATTCATGTAGGCAACTCCTTCAAATCTCCCACATCTCTCGTAAACACTCATCATGCTGCGATCTCCTTGTACCATTCGGTCCACTCGATCCGTTCTTCTTCATCCATCTCGTAATCATCGAAGTGATAGTGATTGGCGTACTCAGGCCACGCCTCTTCACATCGGTTTGACCACCTGTCCTCATACTCATCGTAGTAACGGTCGATGTAATCAGGGTACAACCTATCGGCCATCTCCTGACCCTTCTCAATCTGCTCCCACTTCCTCTCTTCCAACCAGTGATCCCAATCCTCTTCGTTCCAATAGTCCAACTCGTAGTCCCACTTGGGACGGTACTCCTCCATCCAAGCATTCGGACTGACCCAAATCTCCTCCTCTTCAACAGCAACAACAGGAGGAGGATTAGGGTTAGGGTTACCCAATTGGAGCATGAAATCATCACGCTCCCTCAACATCCTCCCCCTTGACATAACCCCTTGGTATCCTTCGCTCCTCTTGGCACCCCCCATAGGGTCGAAATCCCCCTTCAAGGTCATGCCATCGGGATGCCACCACAGAATCTGGTCCTTCCTGTTTCCGGGTCGATAGCACCCCCTCTTCTTTCGATACTTACGACCATACCTCATTTAGGGACTCCTTTAGTTATCTATAGGTTCTTCCCTTCATCTCTCACGATAAGAGAATGGATAGGTTCATACCACAAGATTATTATCTGTTGTGATATTCTATTTTCTATCTCTTACTTGTCGTACTTCTTGTCTATCTTCTTGCTGCTCTTAGAGTAGGGCAATCCCTACCCCCCTTCCCCCTAAAGGGGGGATGAGTTATTATTTTTCCTCTCTGAATTCTCTCAACCATCGTTCCCGAACATGGTTCACTTTCTCGTCATCAGACCACGTTGTGTCTACGAACTCTTTGTCCGCCGCCTTTTTCTCCACGGCATTTCTGTAATCGTTTCTTCTTCTGCACATCAGGTCGCTCCTTGATAAAGGGAGGGTGAAGGGGACTCCAAACAATAGCCCCGACCGGCATCTCACCGGTCAATATGGGGCCGAAGGGGTCTTAGGCAAAGCACTCAGGATCTCTGCGGACTTCCGCTTCAACCCATGCCTGAAATGACTCTTCAATCATCACCCGAACATCTTCGTCCGACAGAGGGTTCTTGCCATCGTTCATACCGTGGTCTCCTTGATAGGGAGGGGTTCCGAACACTCCGACAAAGGCCACGAGT
>VTLG01005203.1_pt1 | contig 41902 bp, 38 predicted proteins | sample 4694571 | NCBI WGS metagenome assembly VTLG01 (sample SAMN12604809, study PRJNA352737) | marine metagenome | biome: ENVO:00000447; feature: ENVO:00000209|ENVO:00000569|ENVO:01000036; material: ENVO:00002151; isolation source: viral sequences binned using virsorter ...
TGAAACTTATATGTCTTCTTATGAATTAATAAGAGGAGCAGGTAGCAGAACAGAATTAGATGCAGCTATTAGACATTTATTTGCATTACATTCTAATGCTAGTTTTGCTCGTAAAGCTTTTAAAGAGTCATTTAAAACTTCAGATAACTGGATTAATAGAGGTGCTGTAAAAGCTGATTATCAAGAAAAATTTGTTATATCTTCTGAAGGAAAAGATATTATGTCAAGAGTTTATGACGGAAGTGGAAAAGTTATAAGATTTCCTAGTCAGCTAATGACTTCTGTTGATGCTTTGGTTCAAGCTCCTAACTTAATAGCCTCAGTTCATTATCAAGGTCATATGGAAGGAACAAAACTAGGACTTAAAGGAAAAGAATTAGACAACTATATTAAAGGTCATTTAGATGCAATTATTGAGTATTACGCTTCTAATAGTGGTAAAGGAATAAAGGATAAAGTTACAGCAAGAATTTTAAAAAGATCTCAGGAATTTGCAAAGAGAAGTACTTTTACAGAAAATATTCGAGATGATGGATATTTTCATTTTGGAAAAGCAGCAAAAGCAGTTAATAGTGCAGCTGGTCAAATACCAATGGTAAGGACATTGCTTTCATTTGTTAGAGCACCTACCAACATTATTAAAAGACAACTAAGAAGAACACCAGTTATAAATCAAGCATTAAAAGAACTTAAAGTTGATTTAGAAAGTACTGATCCAATTGTTAGAAATCAAGCTAGAGGTCAATTAAAAGTATCTCAAGATTTAGGAATAACAGTTGCATCATTAGTAGGAGCAGGAGTTTTAATGCAGCAAGATCCTAATTTTGTTCCTCCTGTAATTCTTACTGGTGGTGGCCCTGACTGGAAAGAGGAAGAAGGAAGAGCAGTTTGGAAAAACATGCTTAAAAATGGTTGGCAACCATACAGTGCTGGTTATTTACAAAAGAATGAAGCTGGACAACCTTTAATTGGAGAAGACGGAAAGCCAGTATATAAATATTATTCTTACGAAAGATTAGATCCTTTATCTACTTGGATTGGTTTAATGACTGATTTTGTTGTAGTTAGTGGAGTCCTTACAGATGACGAATACGATGAATTTACTACTGGATGGACAGGAGCTTTTACTCGCAACCTTTTTGATAGGTCTTATTTACAGCAAATTGACGATGCTATGAAAGCTCTTACTGATGAAAGAGGAGGAGAATCAAGAGAAAATTTCTGGTCTAGACAACTTGCTTCTAGAGTTCCTTATGGGAACTTTGCTAGATATGCAAAAAGACTTCCAGGTGATTTATTAGATATGGCTGGTGTTTCAAAAGAAGATTCAGAAAGATTTCGTCAAAAACGAGACACAAAAGTTAGAGCAGGTGATGTTTGGAATGAAAAGAAAAATGAAGAAGATGATGCAGCAAGAGCATTAAGAAAACTTTTAAACCAATACACAGAAACTGTTGCTGGATATGGTGGCAACCTTCCTTACCAAAGAGAACATATAACTAATGAACCTGTTTTATATCCTGATAAACCAGGTCCAGATTTACTTAGTTTTGTAAAAAGAAGTCAAAGTAAAAATCATCCTATCTTTACTGCATTAGCAACTATAGGAAAAGAACTTAGAGAACCTTCAGATGTTATTACTGGAAGTGCAACTAGTAATCAAGTAGAACCATTTAGATTAACAACAACAGAATATGCAGAGCTAAGAAAGACTATTAATACAATTAAAGCTCCAGATAATCATCCTTTATATCCAGGTCAAAATATTAATGACGCTATGAAAACATATCTCAAAAGCCCACACTACAAAGCAAACATAGAACTAGTTAAAAAGAACGGAGCATTAAATGAAGTGACAGGAGTAGACGAAATTTATACTAAATTACAAGCAATTAATAATGAATTTATTGGAGCAGGAGAAAATGATTGGATAAAAAGACAAGGAAGCAAAAGACAACAAGATCAAATAAACAAGAAACGTGATATACAATCAAAATATGTAGAAGAGATCAAGGCTCTATCTAACTAATCATGGCAACTAACACTTCCTCTTCCTTTACTAGTCACACTGGTAATAATACAGCTGGTCCTTTTTCTATATCCTTTAGCTACCTTGCTGAAGCTGAAATAGATGTAACAGTTGATGGTGTATTAAAAACTTTAACCACCCATTACACCTTTCCATCAGCTACTACCATTTCCTTTACTTCAGGAAATCATCCAGCTAACGGTGCAGCAATAAAATTCCAACGTGATACAGATATATCTAGCAAAAAGATAGATTTCCAAGATGGTTCTATTCTTACTGAAACTGATTTAGACACTAATACAGATCAACTACTTTATGGTCTACAGGAATTTACAGATGACCTAAGTACTAACGTTGTCAGAAGAGATGGAAGTACAAATCTTACAGCCAACTTAGATGCTAATAGCAAGAAAATTACTAACCTTGCTACACCTACAGCTGATGGTGATGCAGTTAATAAATCCTATGTAACTGATGTTGTACAAGGATTAGTTTCTAGTAGTAGTACTGCTCCTAGTAATCCAACAGAAGGAGATAGATGGTTTGATGAAGATTTAGGTAGAAGCTTTGTTTACGTCACTGATGCTAGTGGTGATTCTTATTGGGTAGATTCTGCTCCTCCTCTAGATAGTTCTGGTTCTACATTACCTACTGCATCTGCTTCTGTTTTAGGTGCAATCAAAGTAGGTTCTAACTTATCAATAGATGGTAATGGTGTTCTTTCAGCATCAGGTGGTGGAGGTAGTGGTGTTACTGATGGAGATAAAGGTGACATAACAGTTGCTAGTAGTGGTGCTAATTGGACAGTAAATAATAGTTCAATTACTTCAGCTAAAATACAAGATGGTTCAATTGCTAATACAGATTTAGCAGGCAATATTCAAGGATCTAAATTATTAGATTCAACAATTACAGAAACACAATTAGCACCAAATAGTGTAGGAAGTAGTGAATTAAAAGATAATGCAGTTGATACTAATGCTATACAAAACAATGCAGTCAATGGTTCTAAAATAGCGTTAGGGTCTGACTCTCAAGGGGATATTCTTTACTATAACGGTACAGATTATGCAAGATTAGGTGCAGGAACTTCTGGTAAGTTTCTAAAGACACAAGGTACTGGAGCTAACCCTACTTGGGATACTGCTTATACATTACCAGCTGCTACTGCTAGTGCATTAGGTGGCATAAAGGTAGGTACTAATTTATCTATTGATGGTAATGGAGTTTTATCTGCTGCTGGGACAAGTGGCGTTGCTGATGGTGATAAAGGTGATATTACAGTTACTTCTTCTGGTGGTACTTGGACTATAGATAACAATGCAATTACTACTGCAAAAGTAAATAATGGAGCAATTACTAATGATAAATTAGCAGGAAGTATTGCAGGTACTAAGTTAAGTAATGGAGCAGTTGGATCAACTCAACTAGCAGATAATAGCGTCACAGGTGGAAAGATCGCTATGGGTAGTGATGCACAAGGAGATATTCTTTATTATGACGGTACTGATTACACAAGATTAGCTAAAGGTACTGCTGGTCAAGTATTAAAAATAAACTCTGGTGCTACTGCTCCTGAATGGGGAACAGCTGGTGCAGGTAGTGTTACTAGTGTTGGGTCAGGTACTGGTTTAACTGGTGGTCCTATTACTGGTTCAGGTACTTTAAATGTAGATGTAGGTACATCAGCTTCTAAAATTGTTCAGTTAGATGGAAGTGCAAAATTACCAGCGGTAGATGGTTCTGCTTTAACTAACTTAAATGCAAGTAACTTAAATTCTGGAACAGTACCTAATGCAAGATTTCCTGCAACATTACCTTCTGCTAGTGGAGCTAATTTAACAAGTTTAAATGCTGCTCAATTAACAGGAACAGTAGCTGATGCAAGACTTTCTAATAATGTTTTAAAAACAAGTAGCAATATAGATGCACTTAATAACGTAACTCTTAACTCTCCTACTACTAACCAAGTACTTAAATATAACGGTAGTGTCTGGACTAACCAAACTGATTCAACAGGTAGTGGTGGTAGTGGTTCAGCTGATATGTCCTCTTCTGGATCTTGGATTAATGTAAAAGACTCTACTTATGGTGCTGTAGGTAATGGTAGTACTGATGATAAAGCAGCAATCCAAAGTGCTATTGATGCTTTAAGTAATGGAGGTACAGTTTATTTCCCTCCTGGTACATACATTGTTAGTGGTGCTTTAGTTATTGGATCTGGTGATAAAAGTATTAAATTAGTTGGTGCTGGTGGTCACTTCCCTCTAGCTACTCTTACTGGTGGTTCAATTATTAAAACCTCTAGTGCTTCAGCAAATATTATTGAAATTACTAATGCTAGGTCTATTGAAATTGCAAGTTTAGGTTTTGATAGTTCTGCTACTTCTACTGGTAATGCTGCTATTAAGGCTGAATCTACTACTGACATTCAAGCAATATCAATTAAAGAAGTTTATATAAGAAATAAAACCGTTGGAATAAATCTTAGAGGTTATAGTCAAACTGATATAAGAGATGTAGAGATAAGAGATTTTCCTATTTCTACAGGTACTGCTGGAATAGTTATTGACCAAGGTACTGATACAAGAGTAGATCAAATTAGATTAGAAAACATTATTGTTGATGGTGTTTATACAAAAACAGGTTCTTATAGTTTTTCTGGAACAACAGTTACTATTGCTCTTACAAGTCATGGCTATTCTGTCAATGATATTTTAACTGTTACCTACACATCAGGCAGTGCTTCTAGTGGTGAAACATATAATGGAACAGCTAAAATTACAGCAATAACATCTAACACATTTACTTATACGCAAACAGCTGGAAGTGGATCAAATCTAGGAAGTGGAAATGCAAGTTTTCAAAGAGCACATTTATATTCACTTGCTTTCCATTTTAAAAATTATGTAAATTCTATTTGGATGAAAGATTGTGCAGGATTACGTTGTAATAAAGGTCTTGTATTTGATTCAACTTTAGGAAATACTTCTAGTACCAACCCTGGTTCATTCTTTAGAGTAGACAACTGTGACTTTGATCAGAATGGTATTAATGGTATTTATATTGCTGGCGGAAGCTTTATCTGGATTACTAATAACTATATAAGCAGCAACATAAATAGTGGTCTTATTACTACAAGTACATTTGGTGGTGTATTAAGAATAGATGGAAGTGACTTTAGAGGTAATCATTACCACGGTATTTATCTCAACGGTACTGGTCATCATAAAATCCATATAACGAATCCTCATTGCGGTAAAAACAGTCAAGCTTCAAATAATACTTATCACGGTATTGTTGCTACTTCTAATGCAAACGATATAACCATTGTTGGTGGTCAATGTGGTGGTGATATTTTAGGTTCTACTTCTGGTGGTAATACCAATAGTGCTAATAGTCAAAGTTACGGAATTATGTTTGCTGGTGATACTCATTCAAGAATCAATATAAATGGTGTTGACTGTACAGATAATGTTACAGGAGGAATAGGATGGGATAATGGGGGCAACTCAGCAGCTTCTAAGAATTTCATTCAAAACTGCCCAGGTTATTCCACTGGTCAAACTACATTCCCTTAAGGAACTCTCATGGCTTTAGATTTTCCCACCAGTCCTAGTAATGGTGATACCCATCAGGCATCTAATGGTATTCAATACATCTTTGATTCCACTAAATCTCAATGGAAATCTCAAGGTGAGTTTTCTTCTGGTGCAATAGAAGTTAAAAAAATTGATGATATTAGCGGTAGCTTTAACGGTAGTACTGTTACTTTTACTTTAAATAGTGGTGGTTCTGTTGTTAAACCTCATAATAGTCAGTCAGTACTTATAACTTTAAATGGCTTAGTACAAGATCCTGGTACTGCTTATACAACTAGCATTACTACTGGTCAGATTACTTTTACGTCAGCACCTTCTTCAGGTACAAGTTTTACAGGTGTTATTTATTCAAGATTACCTGTAAGTGCTTCTAATACCTTATCCACCAGTGGTGGAACAATGACAGGAGATATTGTTTTTAACAGTACTCAAACCTTTGCTATTGGTGGAATACAAGATGGTAATACTTCTCAAAAAGGTGTTGTTCAATTAAGTACTTCAACTACAAGTACTAGTGAAACATTAGCTGCTACTGCTTCAGCAATTAAGTCTGTTAAAGATTCTATTCCTAGTAATCTTGGTGATTTAAGCAACGTATCTTCCTCTTCTCCTTCTACTAACCATGTATTGAAATGGTCTGGTAGTGAATGGGCTCCTAGTGCAGAAAGTGGCGGTGGTGCTTCTACCCTTGGTGCTTTAACTGATGTTTCTTCTTCTACTCCTAGTAATGGTCAAGTACTGAAATACAACACAGCTAGTAGTCAGTGGGAACCAGGTACAGATAATACTGGTGGAGGAAGTGGAGGAACAACAAACTTAGGTGCTGTTGCTAGTGGTGCTGCTTTAACTATTACTTCTAGTAGTGGTGATGATGCAAGTATTCCTGCTGCTACTACCTCTAGTTGGGGAGCAATGACAGATGAGATGTTTGATAAATTAGATGGTATTGCTACTGGTGCTACTGCTAATGCAGGAACAGTTACAGGAGTAACAGGTACAAGTCCTATTGCTTCTAGTGGAGGGGCTACACCAGCTATTTCTATTACCGCAGCTTCTGGTAGTGCAGCTGGTTCAATGAGTTCTGCTCATTACACAAAATTAGAAGGTATAGCAGCATCAGCTAATAACTATGCAATATCTGCTGATCTATTAGATGAAGATGATCTTGCTACAAATAGTGCTACTAAAGTAGCTAGTCAACAATCAATTAAAGCTTATGTAGATGCTGCTGATGCTTTAAAAGCTAATCTTGCTAGTCCAGCTTTAACAGGTACGGCAACAGCAGTTAACCTTACATTGTCAGGTAATTTAACTGTTAATGGTACAACTACTACAATAGATACAACAACATTAACTGTAGAAGATAAAAATATTGAACTTGGAAAAGTATCAACTCCTACTGATACAACTGCTGATGGTGGTGGTATTACTTTGAAGGGTGCAACAGATAAAACATTTAATTGGGTAGATGCTACTGATGCTTGGACTTCTTCTGAAAATTTAGTAATTGCTGCTGGTAAGGGACTTACAGTCGATACAAATACACTTCACGTTGACCCTTCTAGTAATCGGGTTGGTATTGGTACGACAAGTCCAGGTCAGTTACTCGAAATTAACGGTGCAAGTAATCCTTGTGTATTAGTAAAAGATACAACTAATGATGTCGTTAGCTATTTATTTGCAGACGATACAAATGCTTATGTTGGATCTGCTTCTGATCATTCTGTAATTATCAAACAAAATAATGGAACAGCCGTAACGATAGATACGAGTAAAAACGCCACGTTTGCTGGAGGTGCTGGTATAGGTACGTCAGCCATAACAGGAACAGTCCAATTAGACGTTGTTGGTGCTATTGGAGGTGTTAGGGCAAAAGTTACAACTAATAATGGAGGTTATAAGATCTTTGAAGGTTTAAGCTCAGGTGGTACAAGCGTATTTAGTGTTACACATAACGGGCGTGTAACTGGAAATGATGGTGTATATGACGGCAAAGGCAACCTTCGTTCTATACCTCAGAACAATCAAACTTCTAATTATCAATTACAAGCTTCTGATGCTGGTAAACACATTACAGGTACTGGTGATATTACATGGACTGATAATACTTTCTCTATTGGTGATGCAGTAACTATTATCAATAACAGTGGATCTGCCTTTGCTATTAACAAAGGAACAAATATGTATTGGATAGATTCTAGTGCTGCTGTCTCTGATGCCAATAGAACATTGGCCCCTAGAGGAATGGCAACTTTAATATTTACAACAGCTACTGCTTGTTATATCTCAGGTGCAGGGTTGACCTAAAACATCCCCCATCTACATTAATTAAATGGAGCGTTATTAATTATGCCTATTCAACAAATGTTGCTTGGTGCAGGGTCAGCAGTTGCTACGAAGACCTACGTTGACGACATTTTTTCAACGTTTTTATATAAAGGAACGGGATCATCTCAAGCTATAAATAACGGAATTGATTTATCTAGTGAAGGAGGTATGACATGGGTAAAAGAGAGAAATAATTCTTCATATCATTTTTTAACAGATACGGTAAGAGGTTTCAAAACTACAGATAATAGTGGTAATCCAATGAGTCCAGAAGGATATTCAATCTTTTCAAATGATGGCGCTGCGCAATCTAATTATAATGGAATTACTGCATTTAATTCAAACGGATTTTCGTTAGGTACTGATAGTGATTTTAACGCTAATGGCGATCAATATGCCTCATGGACATTCCGCAAGGCACCTGGGTTCTTTGATGTTGTTACTTGGAGTGGAGATGGTAATGCAGGTCGCCAAATTTCTCATTCATTAGGTTGTGTACCTGGAGCCATTTTTACTAAGCGATTAAATGTTTCTGAGAATTGGCTTTGTTATCACAAGGGTATGGGAAATGAAAAATATATTCATTTAAATTTGAATAATGCAATGGGAGATGCAACATATTTTAATGATACTGACCCTACTTCCACTTACTTTACAGTTAATGGAGCACAACAAATTAATGGTGCGGGTTATACCTACGTAGCCTACGTATTCGCAGGAGGTAAAGCAAGTGAAACTAATTCTGTTTATTTTGATGGAACTGGTGATTACTTAAGTCTTGCTGCTAGTTCTGATCTTACTTTTGATGGTGATTTCACTATTGAATGGTGGTCTTATAGAGGTTCGTCTGGTGGTATGTCAGCTTTTGGTATAGGTAATTTACAGACCCTTGGTGGAATGGAAGTGTTCTTCCACAGTGCTGACGGAAAGGTACACATTTATACAACAGATTCAAGTGGTGGATCGAATAGATTAATAAGTACTGATACTTTCGCTGTATCTAAATGGCAACATTATGCGTTAGTTAGATCTGGATCAACAATAACACTATATTTTGATGGTAAGAGTCAAGGTAGTTGGACAGAAAGTCAAACGCTTGGACCTAGTGGTAATAATACTTTTACAATTGGATGCTCTACTGGTAATAGTGGTGTAGGTGCTCTATGGACAGGTAAAATCAGCAATTTCCGTATCACAAAAGGTCAAGCAGTTTATAAAACAACCTTTAATGTTCCTCACGATCCTTTAACTCAAACCAGTCAAAATGAAAACAGTAGTAATGTAAAACTTCTATGTTGTAACGGATCTACTACAACAGCATCAACTGTAACCCCTGGAACGATTACAGCAAATGGTGATCCAACAATACAAGGCAGTCAATCTATATTTGATGATACATCTGCAAATGTTTTTGGAGAGAATAAGGATCAAGGAATAATCAAGTGCGGTAGCTATGTTGGAAATGGATCGTCTACAGGTCCAGAGATTAATTTAGGTTGGGAGCCTCAGTACATACTACTGAAAAACGCTGATGAAGGAGAACAATGGCAAATATTTGATTCAATGAGAGGAATAGTAACTGATGGGGATGATACAAAATTACTGGCATCCAATGATGGTAGCGAAAGCTCGAATAACGATATACTTGACTTAACGCCTACAGGTTTCAAGCTTAAGACGAGTGCTACTGATTATAATGGTAATAATGATCGAATAATTTATATAGCAATCCGCCGTCCAGATGGCTACGTTGGCAAGCCTCCCGAACTTGGTACGGATGTATTCGCTATGGATACTGGTAACGCTAGTTCAACTATTCCTGCCTTTGATAGTACTTTCCCTGTTGACTTTGCTTTAGCTAAATTAACTGGTGATAATGGGTCTTGGGATGCAGTTGCAAGATTAATGCAACACTGGTATCTCATACCTAATGATGATGATGAAGCATTAGAGGATAATAGTAATTATAATTTTGATAGTAACGCAGGTTGGTCTGTAGGTTATCCTTCAACTTATCAATCATATATGTGGAAACGCCATAAGGGGATGGATGTTATAACCTTCAAGGGAAATGGATCAGCACGTCAAATTCCGCACTCACTGAATCAAATTCCAGAGATGATTTTGACTAAGAATAGAACTACAGATTATGAATGGAATCACTACCATAAAGGTCTTAATGGAGGGACAAATCCAGAACAATACTATTTACAATTTACTACTGCAGCCGAAGTTCAAAATTCAGGCAGATGGAATGATCAAGCCCCTACTGCTACCCATTTCTCAATAGGCAATCATGCAAGCGTTAACGCAAATAATGCCAGTATAATAGCCATGCTCTTCGCCAGCGTTGACGGCATCAGCAAGGTTGGTAGCTATACAGGAGATGATTCAAATGATGGATCTCATGAAATAAATGTTGGTTTTACTCCAAGATTCCTTATTATAAAAAGAGCTGACGGTTCTGCTGATTGGAAAGTTTTTGACACTACAAATGGTTTCCCAACATCAGGAGCAGCAAATTTTTTAGAGCTTAATACAATTGATGGTAAATATACTGGATCAAGTACTACAGTAACACAAAGTACTAATGGCTTTAAATTATGGTCGCCAGGATCTCCGTATAACGCAAACACTGCAGAATATATCTACTATGCCCACGCTTAGTGCTGGCCGAACAGGTCAGGGATAGACAGTAGGTTTATAATTTGAGGGCAATGTATTATTTTTATGGCTGATCGTTTACAACTTGCTGCTGAAATTAAACAGTTACAAGAAGATCAAAAACGTAGAGAAGAAGAATTTAAAGAAGCTCAAGTCTCTTTAGATACAAAAAAAACTCAACTTGTTCAAGCCAACATAGATGAACTTGGATGATTAAAATCCTTACTTACATAAACACCGCTGCTCTAGTAGTGGCGGTTAGTGGCGGTGGTTTTCTTTACATGAAGAGGGCTGATTTTGTTAATGACATGCTTCTTACTATTCAAGATCAAGTCATTAAAAATATTCAGCACAGTATGAAAACACCTTCTCTGCCTAAATCAACTGGTTCTGTATTGCCTTTTGGTAAATGATCCAATTCAAATCATTTAATGGCCTAACTTCTCTTGTGTTAGGTGGTGGATTAATAGCAACTAACTTTATGAGCTTAAATTTATTAGCTCGTAAAGATAGTGGCATCCCTGATATAGCAAAGCTTTCTAGCACTCCTTACAGTTCAATTCAAATTAGGAGTGAAACCAAGCCTGACGGTGCTGAAGAGTGGATGTTTAACTCTAAACAGCACGATCCAAAGCTAGTCACAACTATTGTTGATGACTCTAAACCTACGTTTAACGGTGGAGTCAAAAAGAAATATACACATAAACAGGACGTAGCTCAATTTGCAATCTATCCGAAAGGATCAGACGGAAAACTTACAGCAGATCAGATTGCCTGTATTGAAAAGATGGCTCAAGGTCGCTCTAATGGACAATTAATTGCTGATGCTGGATCGGTTCAAGTTACACCTGCAATTGCTGGAATCCCAATTATTGGTCCCGTTTTAGCAGGCCTTTGGTTTGGTCAAAGCCGTAAAGCTGTTGGTAATTTAAGTAGTGATCTTGCTGGTCAATGGAATGACTGCTAAATGGAAATAGAAGAAATAGGAATAAGAGAGATACCAGACGCTTCAATTGATACAACAATAATCCGCACATCAAATCCACAAATACCTAGCAACATAGGCTTCCCAGTTATTCAAATGCCTGGTTGTGTAAGAGCTAGAAATTTAAAAAATAAGAATTTAGTAACTTCAGATCCCAAAGGAAATTTCTATGTATGTGATGGAAACGTACCAACACTTGAAAGCATGGCTGTTGATTGGGACGGGCTATCTGCTGTTGGGCCTGTAAAAGCAGAAGAACCAGAAATAGTTCCACCTCTTCCAAAAATCAACTCAAAAGGGAACAAGAGAAAGGAAGTGGAAAAAGAGGATAGCAAAGATGACCAAAAGGGAGATACCGATATAGGGCAACAAGATTTCAAAACTCCAATGATTGATGGGAATTTTATTACAGATATACTTCCTTGCCCACCTTTAGACACACTTGCTAAAACTCCTGTTGGTTCACTTGGTAAAGGAGGACTTGCAAGAATTAAAGGATGGAAAAGAGATGAACTTACAGGTAAATGTGAAACAGTATGGGAAGGACTTAACCCAATTGAAATAGCTGGTAATTACGCTCCACAACCTACAGTCCTTGTTAATACATCTGCTATTGCTATTACGTCAGTAGTTGGGGTGACTGTTATTGGTCAACCGATAGCTAAGTTTTTCCAGAAACAACTCAAAGGACAGGTTAAAAGTTTTTCTAAAAAGATAACCAAGAAATTACTAGCTATTCGGGGGAAGAAGGAGAAGATAAAGTCCCTTTCTGAAAGGAAAAAGGAACAGAGAGAGTCTCGGAAATAGAATGTTTATGGTCTGGCAAAGTATTAGGAGGATTGACTAAACGGACATCTTCACAAACAACGTAGCTAGGGCTATCTTTTGCATAGACAACACCTAGTTTTAATTGTTCTGCACATACTTTTAAACGTCCCAAAGCATAATCTAGTTTCTTAGCTTTATATGCTTGTTCTAAATATTTAACCCTGCTATTTTGTGCCCTTACACAATTGTTAGTCATGCGTTTATCTAGTGGAACGGCAATCGTAGCTGTAATACCATAATTAAAACTTAAATTGTTTTTAGCTTGTCCCGTTCTTACTGGTTTTGTATATAAAATACCACCTGGATTTATTAAATTACCAGCATCATCTGTACTGTCGTCATATACATTTTCTTGATAATAAGGTTCAAACGGATCTTTCCAAGTATTCACTTTAGAAATGAAAGGATTTATTGTAAGAGTCGTTCCACTGCAACGGATTCCATCACCTACTTCTTGAAACATAAAGCTACCACTTTGCACCTGAATACCTTGGTTAATTACTGACCCTTGTGATGTGGCTGAAGGTGATGCTATTGTTGTTGAATTTGCAAATACTGGTTGACTAAATGTTATTGAGTAAAGACAGATACCGATTCTACTAAGGATTCTGTAGTAGTAGTTCGGTTTATTGTTGTTACATTTGAAAGGCCAGGATTGGCTAATGTTTCTGTGAATGAAAAAGCGTTGCCAGCAGTTTTTATACCCCAGTCGGGTTTGTTTGCTGGTGTTACATCTACTGATGTCCATGTAAAGGTGATGTTATCAACTGTTTGAGGTGCATTTAATACAGCTTTTGGTGAAATAGCGTTTGTATTTAGTGGTTCAATATTATGACCAGAGACAACGTATTCGTAGCCAGATCTATAATCAACTGATGTGATAGTTTCACTGACTACAGTTTTAGTTTCTTGACGTGAATTGAGAGTTCCTGTAGAAAATGTAGGGACAACTGGAACAGCAGAGACGCTAGTTCCTGTAAAGGATATAAGCAGTAATAACTTATATATTTTATGCACTATTTAACAGTTATTTCTGAGCTTGTTTGACCTGTGGCTGTTGTTCCTGCTCCTCCAGCAGTAATAGTAACAACACCTGCACTTGTGACCGTTCCAGCAAGGTTTCCAGCTACACCTCCAGAGGTGACAACTGTATTACCAAAAGCAGGCATATCAGCCACCACACCTGCTGAAACATCTACACCTGAACCTATAGCTGGTATAGCATCCCCTTGGAGCCAACTTTCTTCAAAAGAATAAGCACTGCCTACAGTATTCATCTCATATACACCAACATCAAGTGTTGCTGCTGCCGTGGCTGTACCTGCTGTCAGTTTTCCAAAGTGTTCTCCAGTAGTCACTTTCATGTTGTTACCAGAGACAGCGTAAGTAGATGGAACTCTAATAGCCTGTACTGCTGCTCCATCAACTTTTAAGCTTGCTGATTGAGTATGCTTGATTGCTATATCAGCACTGGCTGGAGCTGCTAATAGCAGTAGGAAAAGAAAGTGTTTCATGTGAGCTTGCCTGTTTGTGGATCTATTTCTTTTCCAGAAATAGGATCAATACGTGGCTTATCTGGTACTAACTTTATAGGAGTCTCGACTTTAATGATGGTATAAGGAACACCATTGCTAAACCCTGCTGCTTCTGCTTTCTTTTTCTCTTCATCAGCCTTGTAAGTTCCATCTCCTCTTTTCTTTGCAGTCTCTAAACCAAAACTTGCGAGCGCGCCCGTGAAGACACTGGCTATGAAAGTCGGGTCGATCCTTTCTTGTTTACCTAAACCAGGCAATTCTACATAGTTTAAAGTTAATATAAACCCACTCCAAATCACAACTCCCAAACGTACAAATGTAGACAAGACTTGAAGTTGTTCTTCTTTATCATCCAAGCCTTCCTTTAACCTTTGTATTGGATTTTTTTTGTTTTCTTTTTTGTCTTTGGTTTCGTTTGTGGTTTCTTCATTCATAAAAAAAATAAAAGCTTGCCAAACTAAGATAAGACAAATTGCTTAATTCGTCAGTGCATGAAATAACAGCTGCCATTATCGGTGCTATCACAAGCATGGTTTTAATGACCTTTGGTAGTATTAATAGACGCAGAGACAAAGATATTATTGAAATATTTAGACGCTTAATTCAACTAGAAAAAGATGTTGTCAGACTAGAAGAATCTAAAAAACATCATTGACTCATAATTCTTCTAATCAATTCTGTTTTGGAATAATGTCCTGTCGTTCCTGCTAATTTCATTAACTTCTTAGATGATAAATATCTTAAAAAACGTTTATATCCTTCTCCTTCTTTAGGACTTTTATAAACAAATAATGATCCAATAGCTTTAAACATAGTAGAATCATATATATAGAAATAACAAAGCCTCCCTTATGACCAGAGGAGGCTTTGCTTGGCTCAAATGGGGACTCTCAAGCCAATCTAAACTTAACAACAATCTTATTTTTTGCAAATTACTAATGATTAGTTATAAACCTGAGTGGAGAAAAGAAGATGAAGAACGTGTCTTAAGAATGGAACGTTTATATATTCTTGACGGTAGACACAGACCCGATCATAAGCTTCATGGCGTTTATACAGGTTTAAATGCTAAGGCAGAAGAACTAGAAAATTATATGGCTGCCTAATTAACGCTATCCTATTCATTAAATACATTTAGGAAACCTATGGAAGATAATAAAAAAGCCTTAGAAAGCCTTCATACAGCACTTGTACAAGAACTTTTAGATCGTATTAGAACAGGTGATGCTAAACCTTCTGACTTAAATGTTGCTAGACAGTTTTTAAAAGATAATGGTATTGAATGTTTACCAGTACCAGAATCACCCTTTGGAGATTTAATGGCATCTTTACCTGACCTAGAAGCTGTTCATCCTTTAGAAAGATAATTGCAACCTTTACCAGAAAAACTTCAAGACTTTAGATACTTTCTAATCCTTACTTGGAGGCATCTAAACCTCCCAGACCCAACACCAGTACAACTAGAAATAGCTGAATACCTCCAACACGGTCCTAGAAGAAAAATAATTCAAGCATTTAGAGGTGTAGGTAAATCTTGGATTACTTCTGCCTATGTAGTCTGGAAACTACGCATGGACCCACAACTAAAGTTCCTTGTGGTTTCAGCTTCTAAAGATAGAGCAGATAACTTCTCTACTTTCACTATGAGACTAATTAGTGAAATGGATGTATTAGCTCCTTTACGTCCAGATGCTTCTCAAAGAAACTCTAAAATAAGCTTTGATGTAAGACCAGCTAGAGCTGACCATGCTCCCTCAGTTAAATCTGTTGGTGTCTTAGGTCAAATGGCAGGTTCTAGAGCAGATGAAGTTGTAGCTGATGACGTAGAAGTTCCTAACAACTCCTTCACTCAACCTATGAGAGACAAGCTTAGTGAAGCTGTAAAAGAATTTGACGCAATCCTTAAACCTAATGGCAAAATTTGTTTCCTAGGTACGCCCCAAACCGAGCAAAGTCTTTACTTGACACTAGAAGAAAGAGGATATGAAACCTGTATTTGGCCTGCTAGATACCCAAACCTTAAAAACAATTATGGAGACAGACTTGCTCCTAAAGTTCACCAAAGGCTTTTAGATGAGGTTGTAAAGCCTAAAGATCCTGTTGATCCAGATAGATTCAACAGCATAGACCTAATGGAAAGAGAAGCTTCCTATGGTCGTTCTGGCTTCTCCCTCCAGTTCATGCTGGATACCTCCTTATCTGACCAAGATAGATATCCTCTTAAACTTTCTGACCTCATAATCTCTTCTATTAACCCTGAACACGCTCCAGAAAAAGTTATATGGTCTAATTCTCCTGAATACTCCCTACCTGACCTCCCATGTGTAGGTTTTAATGGAGACAGATATTACAGACCTGCACAAGAGTTTGGTGATTGGATTGAATATACAGGCTCAGTTATGTCTATTGACCCTTCAGGTAAAGGTAAAGACGCTACTGGTTACGCAATTGTCAAGATGCTTAACGGAAACTTATTCGTAACAGATGCTGGTGGCCTTGTTGGTGGTTATGACGATTCTGTTCTTACTAAACTATCCAGATTAGCTAGAGATCACAAAGTTAATACCATCATCATTGAAGAAAACTTTGGTGGAGGTATGTTTGCTGAACTTCTTAAACCTGTACTTACTAAATTTCATCCCTGTGCTGTAGAAAACGTCCGTAACAACAAAACTAAAGAGTTCAGAATCATTGACACCTTAGAACCTGTAATGAACTCTCACCGATTAATTATTGATAGGAAAATCGTAGAAAAAGACTACAGATCCAATACAAATGAAGCACCAGAACGAAAGCTAAAACTTCAACTCTTTTATCAGATGAGTCGCATAACACGTCACAAAGGCTCCTTAGTTCATGATGACATCCTAGATGCTCTATCTGGTGCTGTCTCCTATTGGACTGATTACATGTCTGCTGATGAAGATCGCAATATTCAATCTAGAAAAGATGAACTACTTAGACTCCATCTAGATGAATGGGGTTCCTCCTTAAACAACACAATTACTCAAACAGCTATGGGGATGTCTATGGACCAAATTAAACAAACTGATCACTCCAATGCTTCTATGTTTTAATTCAGGTCACCCATGATTTGACAATAGGGTCACCCCTAAATCGTCTTTAAGTACACTACCTTTTTTCCTTTAAGGTTCCTCCTGCTTTTACCCAGGGGCCCATCTACGGAGTAGACCCCAGAGGGGAAAAACAAAGAAAGAAAAAAGAAAAGTAACAAAAGAAAAAAGAAAGAAACACAAGACCCACAACAGCCTTCAAAGGTTTCTAACAAAAGAAGATGCTACTACAGATTCTTCCTTCTCTTCTTAACCAAAAGCCCTACATAAACCTCCTTATAACTCTCCTATAACATCCCTTATGCCCTCTTATAGCTAACTCCTATAACGTCCCATTGGGATCATTCTGGGCGATCCCTTTGGGGCACCCTTGGTTTACTCGTAAAAATTTGAAGGGGTATACGCATATATGAAATCCAAAAAATCCCCCCTTTATGGTCAATTTTCCAGGGTAAAAAGACCTTTTTTACTGTATAAATCTTGCATAACTGCTTAAAAGACAGTTACGCAAACTCTAAAAGGCTAGTGGTAGCAGTCTATTAGTAATTAATAAATACCATTTGGACAAACTTTGGACACGATAGGGGAGGTATAGCCACCAAATAAGGTCTATTTAGTGGTTATGGTACGTTTGTACTTGTTTTTGTGTTTCATCGATAAGCCTTCCAAACATCTTAACAGAATGAAACAAAAGAGAGAGTAGCAAGTGATAGCAAGGGTCGAAGCATCAACAAAGAACTAATAACACTAGGAAGCATTGAAAAAGCACTAGGTGAATGTATAATTAAGTTTAGGTAGCAGATTTTATTTGTTATCTAGTCCCAGAACCTAAAAAACTTATGTCTACTAGATCAAGGATTGGCATCCTTAACCAGGATGGCTCTATTGAGTCTGTTTATCATCATTCGGATGGATATCCTTGTTGGTTGGGAGTTGTTCTAAAAAGACATTTTTCCAACTCTTTAAAAGTAAGAGATCTAATGGCTGGAGGTGATATTTCTTGTATCAGGACAACAAATGACTGGTCAAGAGAAAAGCTAGACCATCCAATTACATTGACTTACAAAATGAGAGGGGAAGAATGCCCAAGCAAAGAGCATGAAGAGTTAAGAGATTTTCTTATGTACGACACAGTACAAACAGAATATTCTTACTTATGGAATCCCAACACTATGCAATGGAGTTGCTGGAAGGCACATTATGATTTTGATTGGGGAATACCAAAAGCCCCAACAGAAGAAATAATTCCAGATAAGCATCCTGAAGAAATTAAACAGAATGCAATCCTTTTATAGATGATCCTATGGAGCCTCTTAGGAGGTTCCACAGGCTCTTCTAATGAGCCTATTAAGTGTCCCAGAAACTTATGACCAAACAACTATCAGAACATCAAAAGAAGTTCACAGAAGCTTTAATGCTTGCCATTACAGCTCCTAGTAAAGAGCTTTCTAATGAGTGTGTTTTAATTGCTAATCAACTTGGTAGTTCTCTTTCTAAAAAAGATATAGAACTATCAATGATGGGTATAGAAACAGCTCTTGAATATATGGAGAGTTCTAATGACTGAAAAAGAACTATTTGAGGCGTTTGGTATTCCTTATAGGAGTCCAAACGAAATAGAAGAAGAGAAGTTGAAACAGTATCAATTGGCTAAGGCTAATGATGATTGGTTATTTAATGACTCTGATTCTTTACCTGAATAATTATGGAAATTATTTCCTGTTCTTCTATTCCTGTTACGTCCCTAATTAATTCTCTTGCAATGTGGAAAGACAGGGAGATGGGTTATGTCTTAGGCATATCAATTTCCCTGGATAAACCACATAAATTGATGATTGATATAGGGGATTTAGAAACCAAGGAATATCACTCAAGCTATCCCGCAAATGATTGGGATGATTGGAGCTTTCAGTTAAGAGGTCATCCAACCTAAATGATGAACCTATGGAGGGTCTTTTATGACCTTCCACAGGTTCCTTTTTATAAGGAGCCTATAAGCCCCAGAAATCTATTCACATGCATTCAAACATCAGCATGTCTTCTAATAAGGAGACAATCGTTACTAGTGCCCTTGAGATTATTGATACTCAAGAGAAGGAGCTACAGACACTAAGGGAAAGACAACTTGTCTTAATATCCCTGGCTGGAATTTTATTTGTAATTCATTTGCTTTTTTAAAAATGCTTAAGTGCCCTTCTTGTGGCTCTGTAAGTTTTGTATCCACTGGAGCAGGTCAGGAAAAAATTCCTGGCGCTCCTTCAGTGGAGACAAGAAACACAGATCAAACACCATATATCCGTAGAAGGAGGCGGTGTTCTAAATGCAAGCACTTGTTTTCTACTAGGGAATATGAGGTGGAAGAACTTCAATCAATCATGCTTGGAGTAAAGAAAGAAGCAGGAGATTTAGAAGGAAGTGAAAAACACTTAGCTTCTATTGCTGCTGAAGTAGCAGATTTATTAGAAGAGCTGCTTTCATGGGCTAGTCAAGTAAACAAACACAAAAAACTACTCAAGAGGAAAAACTAGTGTCAATTAACAAAGAAGAATTTAACGGCATTTCTAACAAAGTTAAGGAGTGTCTAAATATTCTTACTGAGCTACCAGATAGTGAAAAAAAGCAGTTAGCAATTCTTATGATTGCTCAAACTGTATCTCCTAAGTTTGCTGCTGAGACAGCTAACTTTATGCTTGACTTAAATGAGTGGGAGAATATCTGATGTCTTACCATTCTTTTTCTAGTGCTTTGCCTAAGAAACTATTTGTAATTAAGATCTCTGATTCTAATTATGATCCAGGTGTCAGAACTGAGCTAATCACTGCATCTTCTGCAAAGAAAGCAGTTGAAATAGCAAGGGATAAATGGCCTGAAGCTGACGGAATGATGGTTGTTGATAGTAGAGATTTAATTTAAAAAACCATAGTTACCTAGGTTTAATTGGCTTAGGTAACTTTTACAAAACAAGAGGTCACCAATGGATCAAGCCCAGATTCAGGTCCAACATGAAAATGAAATGGCTGGTAGAGCATTTGATGCTTATAGCAGTCGTATTAGACACAACATAGAAAAAGGTAGGGAATCAGATAATCCTTATGCCATCTCCATGATGCATGCAGGATTACAACCTTTTGTAGAAGAGATTACCAAGTTTATTGATAGAGCTTGGAGAGCAACGCCAGGAAGAAAAGCAAGAGCTGCCATCATCCTGCAAAAGTTTAGTGATATTGATGTTGTTGCTTACATAGCATTTAAAGTAATTTTAGATAATGTCAGTCAAAACAAAACTTCTGCTGCTGCTGTAGCAGTAAAGATAGGAAGTTTATTAGAAGATGAAATTAAATTTTCTGTTTTTAATAAAGATGATCCTAGATATTTTGAAGCATTAAAAACTCATATCAGTGACACAAAACACTATGGCTATAGAAGAGCTATGGTTCTTGGTCATATGAGAAACAAAGGGTATCAATTTGAAGCATGGAAAAAGGAAGACAAACTTAGAGTAGGTCTAACTTTAATTGACCTATTAATGAAGTCAGTTGGGTTGGTAAAGCTAGTTAATAAAGGATATTTATTTAATAAAACAAAGAGAACTTATCTGGAATTTACTGAAGGTAGTTTAGCTTGGATAAAGAGACAAAAGACTAATAGATTAGCTGCTTATCCATTGCTAATGCCTTGTCTTATTCAACCTAAGAACTGGTCTAACTTTGCTGATGGTGGATTTTATACAGAAAGACTAAGCAATATAAAAGCAGTCAAGACAAAGGGAAATGATTATTCAAAAGAATTTGATGATGAGAACCCAGAAGTTTTTTATGTTGCATTAAATGCTTTACAAGGTACTGAGTATGGAATTAATGAAGTTGTCTTGGAAGCTGCTAACTATTGCTGGAATACAAATACAGAAGTTGGTGGTTTGATAGATGCAGAACCATTACCTATACCTCCTAAACCATTTGACATAAATACAAATGATGATGCCCGTAATAAATGGAAAAGAGAAACATCAATTACACATGACACCAATGCACATAACAGAGCTAAGAGATACCAGTGTTTAACTATTTTAGATACTGCTGAATACTATCGTTCTAAGTCATTCTTCCACGTACATCAGGCAGATTTTACTGGTCGTTTGTATGCAGTATCTGGGTCATTTAATCCACAGGGAACAGATTTAACTAGAGGATTACATCAATTTAAAAAAGGTGCTCCCATTAGAAATGAACAAGATAGAAATTGGCTTTGTATTGCTGGTGCAAATCATTGGGGTATGACTAAAGCTAGTTATAAGGAAAGAATTGAATGGGCTAATAATGAAGGTATCCATATGGCTAGAAATATTGCAGGTAATCCTGAGAGTTATGTGAGTTTATGGAGTAAAGCAGAGGAGCCCTGGCAATTTCTTAGTTGGTGCTTAGACATGAATGGATTAGATGAACAGGGATATGGATTTATTAGTCATCATCCAGTCATGCTTGATGGAACTAATAATGGATATCAACATTTTGCAGCAATGGTTTTAGATAAACATCTTGCTAGTTCAGTTAACTTATGTAAGTCAGAAGAACCACAAGATTTATATGAAAACATAAGAACTAATTTAATATTTAATCTATCAAATGATGAAAGACCATATGCAAAAGATTGGTTTAATCATAAAGAATTTATAACAAGAAAACTAATAAAGAAACCAATTATGATGATACCTTATTCAGGCACGATCTATGGTATAGCCTTGTGTTTGAAAGAGTATTTAGTTAAACATAACATAGAAGTTCCTTGGGGTACTCAGACATTTAAACATTACCATTACCTAGCAGAAATGATTAAACAATCAGTTGCAGATGTATGTCCTTCTTCTACTGAAGTCATGTCTTATTTAACTAAATTAGGTAGATGTTTTGCAAAAGAAGAAAAACAAATTGAATGGTTAACTCCTTCTAATTTTTTAGTTAAGCAAAATTATCAAAAAACTTTTAGTAAAAAGATTAAAACTCAAATGGGGCATAGCACTATAAGACTGACACTATTAGAAGATTTAGATGAAATAGATAAAAGAAGATCAGTACAAAGTTTTCCAGCTAATTTCGTGCATAGCATGGATGCTGCCAATGTTCACCTAGCCTTAGAAAAGGCAAGGAGAAGGGGAATAGATCAAGTTTGTACTATTCATGATTGTTACGGAGCAGTAGCAGGACAAATAGAAGACTTTGTTGCTTGTGCTAAAGAAAGTTTTGTAGAGATTTATAAAAATAATGTATTAAATGATTTATATGATCAAGCTTCTACTCAGTTAGATGATCCAACTAAATTACCAGCACCATTAGAAATGGGAGACTTTGATATTAAAGAAGTTATGTCAGCTCCTTATGTATTTAGTTAATGAATGAGTGACAAGGGATAAATGAGGAGTAGGATTACATACGCGCATGATGACCATATGGTTTTCAAGCGATTACAACAGATCCACTAACTGATTTACACAAATGAATCTCAAATCTGAAATTCTAAACGTCACCACACCACTTTGTAAGTTTCAATTTGCATGGCTTGTAGAACCAGACACTAAGTTTGATCCTATGGGTGAATGGAGAATTACTTGCTTAATTGATCCAGAAGAATCACAGGAAATTGAACAACAATTAACTGGTCTTCTTGATAGATGGAAGGCACAACTAAAAACTGCTAATCCAAGTAAGAAATTTAAACTTGCTGCTTTGCCTTGGGGCTTTGAAGAAGTAACTGATGGAGGAGAAACCAAAGGTTATTTTAAAGTCAGAGCAAAGATGAAGGTAGGTGGTGCAAGACCTGATGGTACTCAGTGGAAAAACAGACCACCAACATTATTTAATGCTGATGGTTCTGTGATGTCTGACAGCCAAAAGGTTGTTGTTAACAAATGTGGTCCAGGTACTACAGGACAAGTCAACCTACGTTGTAGTGGTTGGGAAACTCCTGCTTTTGGAGTTGGAATCAAAATTCAACCTGAAGCAGTGATGATTAAAAACCATGTTGAATACTCAAGGAGTGCAACTGGATATGGCTTTCAAACAGAAGAGCCAAAGGAGCCAGTTGAAGAGTGCCCAATGCCAGCCTCAACAGTTGCAGCAAACGAGTTCTAAACAAAAGTACAGAAGTAAATTCGAAGCTGGAATTGCAGCTACCCTAAACAAAAATAAAGTTGCCTTTAGTTATGAATCCCTTGATCTTAAGTACATTCTCAGTTGCAGCTACTGCCCTGACTTTATCCTTGGCAATGGGATCATCATTGAAACCAAAGGTTATTTATCTAAAGAAGACCGAAGGAAAATGCTTGCGGTTAAGGAGGCAAATCCCAGTTTAGATATACGTTTCTGCTTTCAGAACGCAAAGACAAAACTAAGTCGTGGCAAGAAGAGAAGCCTTTCTTATGGTCAATGGGCTACTAAGAATGGGTTTCTCTGGTGCCATAAAACAATTCCTGCTGATTGGTACTAATGAATAACAAACAACGCATTGAGTATGCAGAAAAAAGAATTAAAGAACTTCAAGACCTAATCGAACATTGGAAAGCTAATGACAGAAAACAACAAGTACGTCAAGAAAAGCCCCTGTCCTAACTGTGGCAGTAAAGACAATCTTGCTGTCTATTCAGACGGTCATGCTTTTTGCTTTGGCTGTAGTTACAGAGTGCCTGCTCCTACTGAAACAAAACACAAACGTAAATCTTATTATTCCTCTACACAAGTGACTTCACCATTAATAAAAATGGTGGTACCAGAAGAACTTCCTAAGCGTGGTATCACTCTTGAAACTGCTAAGTTTTTTAAATATGGAACAGCGGTAAATCATAAAGGCATACCTGTACAAGTTGCACCTTATGAAGATCAATTAGGTAGAACAGTTGGACAAAAAGTTAGAACACATGACAAACAATTTTATACATTAGGTGATTTTAAAAACGTACAACTATGGGGGCAAAGATGTTGGAGAAATCATGGTAGTTACGGAAATATTTTTTGTGTAATTACAGAAGGCGAAATTGATTGCATGAGTATTTCACAAATACAAGGACATAAATTTCCTGTAGTTAGTTTGCCTAATGGTGCCCCCTCTGCTAATAAAGCTTTAGCGACAAATTTAAAATGGTTAAATCAATTTAATAAAATTGTTCTATGTTTTGATAATGATGAGCCAGGAATACAAGCAGCAGAAAAAGCGATTGAAGTATTACCAGCAGGAAAAGCTGCTATATGCAGATTACCTGAAGGAAGAAAAGATGCTAATGAGATGCTCAAGGCAGAGGAAGGTGAACTACTTAAAAGTTTGCTGTTCCAGGCAACACCTGTTAGACCAGATCACATCTTAAATGCGAATGATTTATGGGAAGAGCTAACTAAAGAAGGAGCAAGTTCTGTTTGTCCTTTTCCTTATCCAATGCTTGATCAATTCACGAGGGGTTTTCGTAAATCCCAAATGATTACGATTTGCGCTGGATCAGGAACAGGGAAATCAAGTTTGTGTAGAGAGTTAGCCCATCATTTTTTAAAGAATAAATTGACTGTTGGATACATTGCTTTAGAAGAGTCAGTCCAAAGAACTATGCAAGGCATCTTAGGTATAGAACTTAATAAGCCACTGCATTTAGAAGAACAGATTGAAGAAGTAGAAGGATTAAAATCAGCCTTTGATAAATTATTTGGTACAGAAAAATTATTCCTTTATGACCATTTCGGTTCAATGGAACCAGACAGGTTGATAGAACAAATTCAATACATGGCTACAGCAGAAGGAGTTGATGTAGTTATTCTTGATCATCTAACTATTGTTATCTCTGGATTAGCTGATGTAGATGAGAGAAGGGCTATTGATATTACTTGTACGAAACTTAGACAGGTAGTCGAAAGTACTGGTGTCGCTATCATTCTTGTTTCTCATTTAAGAAGACCACAAGGTGTATCACATGAGCAGGGATCACAGGTTTCCACCTCAGATTTAAGGGGAAGTTCTGCAATTTTACAGTTGTCAGATTTATGTATTTCTGCTGAAAGAAATCAACAAGGAGATGCTGCTGAAAGATCTGAAATGCAACTAAGGATTCTTAAGAACAGACATACGGGAAGTACTGGACCAATAGATAAGCTTTTGTATGACGAAAATACTGGTCGTCTTTCTATTCCTATGTCCACTTATTTTGGTGCTTAACCATGACCTTATTAATTGATGCTGACTGGTTAATTTATTCTTCTTGTTGCAGCTGTGAGCAAGACATCAAGTGGGATGAAAACCTACATACTCTTCATTGTGATGAAAGAGATATACATGAAATGATTGATAGTCGAATTGATTATTACCAAACCATTGCTGATGATAAAACTGATGTGGTTATGTGCTTCACTGAGTACCCAACATTTAGACATCAGATATTTTCTGACTACAAAGCTAATAGAAAGAACAAACGTAAACCATTAGCTTTGTACGCAATGGTTGAACAGATCAAACAAAGATATGAGTCAGTTTCTTATACAGGTTTAGAAGGTGATGATGTCTTAGGTCTTCTTGCTACATCTAAAAGATATTCAAATTCTATTGTTGTTTCTCCTGATAAAGATATGAAAACTGTTCCTTGTACTCTTATTGCTAGTGATGATATGGAACTAATAACCAAGAAAAAAGCTGATAGAAACTGGATGCTTCAAGCTTTAACTGGAGATACTACAGATAACTTCAAAGGACTAATTGGTTGTGGTCCTGTTACAGCAGATAAGATTTTAGGTGATGCAAAAACCTTGCCTGATATGTGGGACAAAGTAGTAAAGGCATATGAAAAAAAGAAACAATCTTTTACTGATGCATTATTAACAGCTCGTCTTTCTCGCATTCTTCGAGAAGGAGATTTCAACTACAAAACTAAAGAGGTAGAACTATGGACCCCATAGATCTTGATCATTACAAGTTTCCTATTCCACCTATTGAATACATATTGAAAAATAATATGGGTTTCTGTGAAGGCAACGTTATTAAATACATTTCACGTTGGTATAAAAAAGGAGGAAAAGAGGACTTGAGAAAAGCTAAAATGTACATAGATTATCTAATAGCGAGTGAAGATTCATAAGTGGACTACAATACTTCTGAACCCCTTCCTTTTCCTTTCTTGACTGAAGAGCTATTAAAAGCTCTAGAAAGTCATTATCCCCAGAGACACCCAGACCTATCTTTATCTGATAGAGAAATATGGTTTAGGGCTGGTCAAAGATCTGTTGTTGATTTCTTAATTGAACATCAAAATAGACAAAAGGAAAACATGTTAAACAACGTCTTGGAGAATCAAATCTAATGTGCCTCAGAACTCCTACACCTCCACCTTTACCTGAACCCAGACCTACAGCACCAGCACCAGAAAAAACTGCTACAGGTGTAGTAACTGGTAAGAAAAGATCTAAAAAAGGTACTACCTTAAGTTCTTTAAAAGGTAAGAAAGGAGCTAACACAGGTATTGGTTCTTTAAGAATCCCACTACAAAACAACCGTGGTGATCTGCGGTATTAATTATGGAACTTGCTTTGAATCAAACGGCTGTTGCTAGGTATGAGCAACTAGAAAGTGATCGTTCTACTTTTTTAAGGAGAGCTAGAGATGCTTCAAAGTTAACTCTTCCAGCATTAATACCAGAATCAACTACTGGTAATGCAGCTAAATTAAAAACTCCTTACCAAGCAGTAGGAGCTAGAGGATGTAATTCATTAGCAAGTAAATTGTTAATTGCTTTACTTCCTCCTTCTACTCCTTTCTTCAAATTAAGTATTGATAGTCTTGCTTTACTACAAGAAGGACAAGAAGGATTAGAGACTGAAATAGATAAAGGTTTAAGGGTTATAGAAAATGCCCTGATGAATGAGATAGAAGTTAGCAATGACAGAGTTGCAATGTTTGAAGCACTCAAGCATTTAATTGTTGGTGGTAATGTTCTTCTCTATCTGACTGATAAAGGATTAAAGGTCTATCACTTTGATAGGTATGTCTGTAAACGTGATGATGTAGGAAATATTTTAGAGATTATTACAAAGGAGACTATTCATCCTCAAGCTTTACCATCAGACTTCCTCGAATTAATTAGAAAAAAAGAGAACTATGATGCTGAAGATTTTGATGAAGACTTAGACATCTATACATGTATCAAAAGATATGGTGATGAGTTCACATGGCATCAAGAATGTCAAGGAGAGAGAATTCCAGGTACTGACGGTAAATCTAAGATTGATGTCTCACCTTGGATTTGTTTACGTTGGACACGAATTGATGGAGAAGATTATGGAAGAGGATATGTAGAAGAATATCAAGGAGATTTGATTAGTCTTGAAGCATTGATGCAAGCAATAATTGAAGGTGCAGCTGCTAGTGCTAAGACTTTATTCCTTGTTAATCCTAATGGTGTTACTAGAGCAGCAACCCTAGCCAAGGCTCCTAATGGCGCTATACGTGAAGGATCTGCTAATGATGTTTCTGTTCTACAAGTAAATAAAGGAGCAGATTTCCAAGTATCTTTCTCTGCTATTCAACGTATAGAAGGAAGACTTGAATATGCTTTCTTAATGGCTAGGTCAGTACAAAGAGATGCAGAAAGAGTAACAGCAGCAGAAGTGTCAATGATGGCAAATGAGTTAGAAAATAGTTTAGGAGGAATATATTCAATACTGACTCAAGAGTTTCAGCTTCCATATTTAAAGAGAAGGATGCACATGCTTACTCGTAGTGGTAAGGCTCCTAAGTTACCTGAAAAGATAGTCAAACCTAAGATAGTAACTGGTCTTCAAGGTCTTGGTAGAGGTAACGATAGAAACAAACTTATTGAATTTATCGGTACAATTTCTCAAGCATTAGGACCAGATATTATGCGCCAATATATGAACGTAGATGAGGCAATTAAACGTTTAGCTAACTCAATTGGTATAGATACAGCTAATCTGGTTAAGTCCCAGGAACAAATTCAACAAGAGCTACAAGCACAACAACAACAACAGCTGATTCAACATCTTGGACCAGCTGCTTTAGGGTCTCCTTTAATGGATCCTAAAAACAACGCACAAGCACAACAACTAACGGAGCAAACTGATGCCAACCAAGAAGCCAGCTGAAACAGCTGAACAAATAGAAACACCAAAACCAAAGCCAGCAAAAGCAGTAAAAGATACTTCTGCTAATGCTGTAGTTAGTAGACTTTCTCCTGAAATTAATACTGACACATCACAAAAGGTGGAATATAAAACTAGAAAAGGAAACACAATCTCAACTTCTAAAGGTTAATTTATGGCTGAATCACAAGTAGCTACACAAGAAACTCCTCCTATGTCTAGAGAGGATTTAGAAACTCTTGCTAAAAATGAGACTGATGATGATGGTCTTATTTTAGGTAAGTTTAAATCGGTAGAAGATCTTGCTGCTTCTTACAAAGAACTAGAAGGGAAGCTAGGTCAAAAGGAAGAAGCACCTGAATCTTCTACTGAAGAAAAGACAGAAGAAACTAAAGCAGAAGAGACTACTGAATTTAATGCAGTTGAAGCTTATGGAGAAAACATTGCTGGCATCCTTGATGAAGCTGGTATTGATGCAGCAGATTTAAACAATAGGTTTGCAGAATCAGGTGAACTTTCTGAAGAAGACTATTCCAAATTAGAAAGCAAAGGTCTACCTAAAAGTTTGGTTGATACTTATGTTGCTGGTCTTCAAGCACAAAACAATCAAACTACTCAAAGTACTGAAGGTCTTATTAAAGAGATTAAAGATTCAGTAGGTGGTGATGCTGAGTATTCCAAGATGAGAAACTGGGCACAACAAAATTTATCTGCTACAGAATTTGATGATTTCAATTCTTTATTTGATGAAGGTACTAAACCTTCAACTATCAAATGGGGAGTCCAAGGTCTTTATTCTAAATACAAAAATGCTATGGGAACTGAACCTGAATTAGTAAGTGGTAAGTCTGGTCAAAGTGGACCAACACCATATAGATCTTCTGAAGAAGTAAAAGCTGCCATGAAAGATCCTAGATATGGAAAGGATGTAACTTACACAGAAGGTGTTTACGCTCGTTTAGCAGATTCAAATGTATTTAATACAAAAGGATAAAGTTGCAATAACTGTTATCATTTAATTACTTCTAAGTTTTTCTCAATATTAAAGTGCCCCTTGCGAGGGATACCATTTTGAGAAAGGAAAGGCCGTTGAAGTGCTAATCAATTTTCAATTAACACAAGGAACAAATTATGGCTAACGCCACAGTTTCACGCCTTGGTCTGGTTAACAATAGTGGTACTTCCTATGATGCCTTGTTTCTCAAGGTTTTCAGTGGAGAAGTTCTGACTGCGTTCTCAGAGAACAATGTGTTCAACGAGAGGATGCAAACTGTAAGAACTATTTCTTCAGGTAAGTCAGCACAGTTTCCAGTATTGGGTACAGCTACAGCTGCCTACCACACAGTAGGAACCCCTCTAGTTGGTGCTAACCAAATCAAGGCAAATGAAAAGATTATCTCTATTGATGATCTACTCATATCACAAGCTTTCATCAGTGATCTAGATGAGCTTAAGAACCATTACGATGTCAGAGCTACATACGCTTCTGAACTAGGTAAGGCTCTTGCTAGAAGGTATGACCAGAACGTTGCTAAGGTAATTGCTAATGCTTCAAGAGCTTCAGCAACTATCTCTGGTGGCAATGGTGGTACTGTTCTAACTCTTGCTAATGGTAATACTGCATCTTCAGATGTTACTGGTGATGAGTTAGCAGCAGCTATCTATGATATCGCTCAAACATTTGATGAGCGTGATATTCCAACTACAGATAGATTTGTTGTACTTCCTCCAGCGGAATATTACAAATTACCTGAATCAGCTACTCGTACTATCGATACTGATTTCAACCCAGGTGGTAATGGTTCATTTGCTTCAGGTCGTGTTCAGCAGATTGCAGGTATGCCTGTAATTATGAGCAACAACATTTCACAGGAGAACAAACCTCCAGGTGGATCTGATGCTAATGAATTAGGTGGATCTAACAACACCTATGCTGGTGACGATAGTAAGACTATTGGTTTAGTCTTCCACCGATCAGCAGTTGGTACAGTAAAACTCATGGACATGACTACTGAAATCAGTGGAAGTGACTATGGAATTATGTATCAAGGTACGTTGATGGTTGCGAAATATGCTCTTGGTCATGGAATCCTAAGACCAGAAGCAGCAGCTACAATTAAGTTGTCTGCATCTTAAGTACATACGGGGAGTATCAATCAGGAAAGAGATTGGTACTTCCCTATTTTTTTAGGCACAAAGAATGGCTACAGCAACTACAGAGTTAGAAGCAGTCAATGTAATGTTGGCAGCTATTGGTGAGGCTCCTATTAATAGTCTTACTGGTACATTGCCTGTTGACGCTCGTATAGCTCAAACAACTTTGAATGAGATTAATAAAGATGTTCAATCAGAAGGATGGCATTTTAATACAGAAATAGATGTTGTCTTAACTAGAGATTCTTCTGACCATGTTGCATTAGCTACTAACGTTTTAAGAGTTGACACTAATATTTATCAGCATCCTTCTATTGATGTTGTACAAATTGGTTCAAAGCTTTATGACAGACAAAACCATAAGTATGAATTTGATGAAGATCTTACTTGTGTAGTTGTTTACTTCAGAACTTTTGATGAGATACCTGAACCAGCTAGACGATATGTAATGATCAAAGCTGCAAGAATCTTTGTTGATCGTTTAGTAGGAGATGAAGGATTAAGAAGCTATACCCAACAAGATGAAATAAGAGCAAGAGCAATCTTAATGGAGACAGATTTCTCTAATGCAGATCACAATATCTTGAGAGGAGATCCATCTTTAACTAATGTCTTTAATACATACTTACCTGCTAACGGTTTAATTCGTTAATTATGGGTGTTATCTCCAGAGCTATTCCTACTCTTTTAAGAGGAGTATCACAAACAGCTGACTCAACAAAACAATCTGATCATGCTGATATACAAGACAATGCTACAAGTAGTCCTACCCAAGGATTAAAAAAAAGATCTGGTGTTCAGTATCTAGCTAATTTACAGTCTTCTACGATAGGTAACGTCCATATACAAACGATTAATAGAGATACAAATGAAAGATATGTAGCTGTATTTGGTGATGAAAGTATTAATATTTATGGATTAGATGGAACACCATATACAACTGCTAACAATAAAATTAGTATTCCTGATGGATTGACATACTTAGATTCATCTAACCCAAGAGCAGATTTTAGAACAGTTACTATTGCTGATTATACATTTGTTGTTAATACAACTAAAACAGTAGCAATGTCTACTGCTACAAGTTCAGGTACAAATGTAGAAGCAATAATTTTTGTTAATCAAGTTACTGATAAAACTGAATATATTGCGACTGTTGATAATACCGTTGCTATACATAATAGTGATAATGATGACCCTTTAAGTACAACAGTTGTTGCTACCAAATTAAAAAATAAATTATTAGGAGCTAGTGGGGAAAGTCCTAGTAGTGGTAGTGCATTAACAGGTTTTACTATTGAACAGAATGGACCTGTTTTACATATAAAGAAAAATGATGGTTCTAATTTTGGTATTGAGGTTCAAGATACCCAAGGCAATACACAACTTACATTAGTAAAAAATAGTATTCAAAGATTTACTGATCTTCCGATAGTTGCACCTAATAATTTTACAGTAGAAGTCATAGGAGATAATGCTACTAATTTTGATAATTACTACGTCAAATTTAAAACTAATAACGGTGGTACTTTTGAAGAAGGTCAATGGGAAGAGACTTTAAAGGCTGGTATTACTTATAAGTTTGACGATACAACAATGCCTCATGTCTTGATAAGAAAGGCAGATGGTGATTTTATTTTTGCTAAGGCTGATGGTGGTACTTATACAGTCAGTGGTACAACTTATACCTTGCCTAAATGGGGAGAAAGAACTGTTGGTGATTTAGATAGTGCTCCTAATCCATCTTTTGTAGGATCAACAATAAATAACGTTTTATTCTTTAGGAATAGATTAGGCTTCTTAGCTGATGATGATGTAATACTTTCTAGAGTTTCAGAGTTCTTTAATTTCTTTCCTGAAACTGCTACTGCTGTTATAGATAGTGACCCTATAGATGTATCTGCATCACATACAAAGGTATCAATATTAAGACATGCAGTAACAATGGGAGAGCAATTAATCTTGTTCTCAGACCAAACACAATTTGTATTAAGTGCTTCTGATGATGCGTTAACACCTAAGACAGCAAACATACTTGTAGCTACAGAGTTTGAAAATAGTAGTGCTGCTGCTCCTGTAGGTGCTGGTAGTAGTATTTATTATTTAACCAAGAAAGGTTCTTTTGCTGGTATTAGAGAATATATAACACAAGCAGATGTAGCTATTAAAGATGCTAGTGATATTACTATTCATATTCCTAGATACATTCCATCTAATATTTTTAAATTAGCAGTTTCTACAAATGAAGATGTTCTAGTGTTACTAGGCACAGACAACCCTAATAAGTTATATATTAATAGATGGTTATATGGAGAATCTTTTAAGAAGGTACTTAATTCTTGGTCTACTTTTACTTTAAATCCAGCTAAGTCAATAAGAAATATAGACTTTATTGGTACTGATTTATATATGGTAATTGAAGAAGCAAATAATACTACGTTAGAAAAATTACCATTTGAACCAGACTATAAAGAAGCTAATACTGAATTTGAATATCACTTAGACCATAAAGCTACAGAAGCTCATTCTAATGTTTCTGTTACTTTTAATTCTGGTACTTCTACTTTTACTCTTCCTTATCGTTTAAGAGGAGCAATGAAAATAGTAGGAAGATATTTAGCTAATGGAGAAACAAGTACTTATGTGGATTCACAAGGTAATACAAAGACTTTAAAACCTGGACAAGTTATACAAACAACTAACGCTACTGATGGTTCTACTACAACTGTTACTGCTACAGGAGATTATAGAAATAGTAAATTCATTGTTGGTGAACCTTATGAAATGCAATATAGGTTCTCTAAACAACGCATCACAGAAGATCCAGGTAAAGGTGAAATCATAGGAGGAAGACTACAACTACATCATTTCTATTTAAAGTATGAGTCTTCTGGATTCTTTAGGGTAGAAGTCACACCAGAGAATAGAGATACCAGTGTTCATAAATTTACTGGACGTTTATTAGGTTCATCTTCTAGTGCTATTGGTGCAGTTAATTTAGAGACAGGTACATTTAGATTTCCAATAATGAGTAGAGCAGACAGAGTAGATATAGATGTAAAGAATGACACTTACCTGCCTACTAAATTGTCTAGTGCAGAGTTTGAGGCTATGTTCCACATGAGGTCTAGAAGAATTTAATGGGGTATTTAAGGAAAGCAAATCTATCTGATTTAAATTATGTATGTAATCACTTAAGAATTTTAGACAAGATTGAAGCTTGGTATCAAACAGGTCAACAACCAGAAGAAGCAGTCAAGCTTACATATTTAGCAGCAGATAGAAACTTAGCTATTGCTGGAGATAATGATCAACCAATGGGTTTATGTGGTGTATTAAAAGATGGAATTATATGGATGGTTGCTACTGACGAATTAATGAGTAAGAGAAGTTATAGGATTCAATTAATAAGAGAAGGAAGAAAGTGGGTAGATAGCTTATTAAAAACTTATGAGGTCTTATATAATTATGTGTATGCGGAGAATACTTCTGCTATTAAATGGTTAAAGGCTTTAGGGTTTACATTTATTAATTTGCACCCTGAATACGGCCACTTGAATAAACCATTTTATGAGTTCGTGAGGATTGTCTAAATGTGTGTTGTATCAGGACCGTTAGCACTGGGATTGGGCAAACTTGCACCTTTGTTTTATGCACAGCTAGGTTTGACTGCTGTGACATCAGTCATGCAGATGCAGCAAGCCAATAGAATGGCACAGTACCAAGGACAAGCAGCAGTAAGAGCAGCTGAATCAGCTAATAAAGCTTTTGCTATACAGCAAGAAGGTTTAGCTTCCAGACTCAGAGAAGAGAGACAGAAGTCAGCACAAGAAAAACAGGAAGTTGGGAAGCAAAGATTACAAGCAGAAGGAGCAATAAGAGCTAGTGAAAGAACAGGTTTGACTATTGATTTATTACTAGCTGATGCAGATAGACAAGCAGCTAATTGGCAAGATGCTTTAACTCAAACAATGCAGTCAGCCACACAACAATATGGAAGAGATGTCAAAGGACTAGAAGCACAAAGAGATAGTAGAACTAATCAAGCAATAGATACTAGAAATCAAGCAATGGCTAATCAAAGAAGTTTATTAGATGTCATTGCACAAACAGCCAGTACTGGTCTTTCCAGCTATAGCAACCTTTACAAAAAAGCAGGCTAATGACTTCTAGTTTCACACCACAAGCAAGACCAGTAGATACCTTTGTAGCTCCTAGTACGGTTGCTCCTACTGATGGATTTGATCAATTAGTAAGAGCCTTGCAGACAGTTAACCCAGGTATTAATAAATTCATTGACTTTAAATTAGATGAGGCTATTGAAGATGAACAAACAAAATATACAAATATTGCTATTCAAGAAGAATTAGACAAAGGAACGTATGGAAACATTGTTGGTAAGGCTAGAAAAAAAGACGGAGAAGATGCTGCTAATCAATTAATAGGAGCAAGTATTTTTGGACGTAAAGCTTATTACAGACAAAAAACAGCAAATGCAGGATTAAGAATAAATAACATCTTACAAAATAAATATAAAACTGACTTGATAGATACTGTTGACATGCAGGGGAATTCTATTCAAATTCCTGTTAATCAACTATCACCAACACAACCTGAATTTTCAACTTGGTATAACAAATTAATTAAAACAGAATTAGACAATATATCTGGTGATTTAGATCAAGAAACATTAAATAAGTTTTTCTATCCAAAAATGCAAGAAGCAGTAGCAAACTTACATGAAACTGCTTCTAAAAATTTTAACGAATTAAATAAAAATAAATTATTAGATGAAAGTACAGTAAAGATAAAAGAAAATTCAAAATTATTTTTAAGAACACAAGTTCATAGTTTTCTTTTTCCAGAATCAAAAAAAATAATATTGGAAGAAATAGCAAATGATTTTAAAACGTTTGATATTGATATGCGTAATGCTGGAATAACAGGATTAGATCGCACTAAGTTAAATGAACAGATAATGAATAATGCTATAAACATAGGTAAAAGAGCAGTATATGAAAATGGTTATACTCCTAACCAAGCAAGAAGCCTTGTTAACTTTTTAGCAGATTCAATTCCTAGTTCATCTAAAGGTAAATCACTAAAAAATAATCCTAAATGGATAGAAAAATCAACTGATTTTTATACTGAAATGTATCAATTAGAACTTACAGCAGCAGAAAGGCCAGCAAAATTAAAAAAAATTGATGAGCAAAATGCTTTTACTAAAGATATAGAAGACTACAGAAAAGAAACTGATCCAACTTTAAGATCTCAAAAATACGAAGCATTAAAATTAAATTATCCTAGAAAAGAATATCAATCAGATATTGATGAATATGGAGTATTAGATAATAAACCTTTTATGGAAAAGGCAACAGAACTTAAAAAGAAAATAACTAGAGGTCGTTTTTTTGTAGATGGTACACCAGATAAAGGAAGTGCTTTTCTTGAATTAGATAAATTAGAAAAATTAGATTTAACACCAGATTCTGAAACTAAAGAAGAATTAGAAAAAATTGAAAAAGCTATAAAAGGTATGGCAAGTTATTCAAATAATTTAGACAGCATTGAAGATGACATAATTAATCAAGTTAAAGATGCGTTAAAAGATAAAGGACCGTTTGGAGGTGGATACTTAAATAATAAAAATTCTAAACTAGTTTCAAGATTTGCAAGAATTTTAGAAGATGAAGCTGATCAAGAAATGTCTGATTTTATAGATACAAATGATAGGCCAATGACTAGATTAGAAATCAAACAAATGTATAGGAGACTTGAAGATTTATTATTCTTAGAAGTTGATATTCTTAATGAAGATGAAGCGGGTGTTAGAGTTCCTCAAGTTGATGCAATAGGAACAGAAGGAGATATACCTAATCCATTTTCTGAAGCAAGAAGAAAACCAAAGAAAAACAAATCAAATGAAAACAATAATAAAATTTTAAACGACCCAAACATGTTTGATACTCCTCAATTAAAAAGCCAAAGTTCAAATGTTTTAGATCAAACAATTAACGCTGTAGCAAATGCTTTAACTCCGTCTGCACAAGCTGGAACATTAGATGATGCACCAAATATTTATACAGTTAAAGACGGAGATAATTTAACCACAATAGCGGAGCAAAACTCAGTTACAGTACCTGATCTTTTAAAGTCTAACAATATTCTAGACCCTAATTTAATTAGACCTGGAGACAAGATATTTATTCCAAGTAGTCAAGAAGAACAACAAGAGGTAGCAGAATCTACAGTCACAATAACCAAAGGAACTAAACAACAATCTATTGCTACAGCTGCTAAAACTTTAGGAGTTAAACCAGAGCATCTAGCTGCTGTTATTTCTAAAGAAACATCAGGAACATTTAATTCTTCTATTGTTGGAACAGATAAAGCAACTGGTCAGAAATATCTAGGCTTAATTCAGTTTGGTGAAAACGAAGTAAAAAAATACAAAATTAAACCTGACATGACATTTGAAGAACAAATGACAGCTGTAGTTCAATTCTTAAAAGATAGAGGAGTACAACCTGGTCATGGTATTGAAGAAATATATGCAGCTATTCTTACTGGGAATGTGGCAAATATTGAAAGAGGAGCTTTAAACTGGAAAGATTCAAATGGAACATCAGTAAACAACTCACTACCTGAACTTGTAGATGGTGGTGATCATTTCATCAATGGAGTTGATTTCTTAGGTGAAACTGGACCTTTTAAATTAAAAACTTAAACCATGACTCAAACACCTTTTAAAAACAACAAGAACAAAAAAGAAGATCCTGTTCTTAAAGGAATGCGTAAAGCAGATCAAGGTCTTTTTGATGCACAAGTTAAAGTCATTGATGTTGTTGATAATGTTTTTTTAGGAGATAAAAGATCGTCTGATGAAATTAAAGCTAACAGACAAAAAATAAGAGAAGACTATATCAAGAAAACAAGAGAAGCTTATGATGAGATGGCTAAAGGTACGGTTGTTGACGATGTTTTAAGAGGAGGAGCTTCAGTAATTCCAAGCTTAATTAATAGCACTAACAATCAACTAAAAGGAATTCTTTCTGCCGTCAAAGGTAATCCATATGAACCAGAAGACATCATTGATCTTGAGGCTATAAGGGTAAAAAGAGAAGGAGATGATGAAAGTCCTGCTTATAGTATTACTCAAGGATTAGGTAAGTTTTTAGTACCGTTTGGTGTGTATAACAAAGGATTAAAAGCTGCTGGATTAGTAAATAAACCTTTAAGATTTTTTGGTGCAGGTCAGCTTACAGATGCTTTTCATTTTAGTCCTAGAGAAGAAAATCTATTTGACTTAGCTAATAGATGGAAGCCTATAAGAAATGATTTCTTTGAATTTTGTGGAGCAGCAGATAAAGACGTTCCATTTTTAGAAGCAAAATTAAGGCAGCAATTTTGTAATGGATTAGCAGGAGAAGCTATTGGTTTTGGTTTGCCTTTAGCTGGTAAAGCTGTAAAAGGAACAGCTAAACTTAGCGTTAAAGGTGCAAAAGCAGTAACAGACAGTGCCATTAATCTTGCGTCTGGTGAAACTCTTAAAAATGTTGATGATGCAATATTTGCTTTAAAAGGTCTTAGAGAGAATCCTATAAAAAGACAAAAAGCATTAGAAGCTTTATCTCAATATCAAAAAACAAGTTTAGCTGAATCTGACATTCTTAATAAAAGTAATACTGAATTACTAATTGATGAAGGTGATGAAACTATTGATCAATTACTTTCAGGATCAAAACCGCAAAAACAACAACTTCCAACATTAGATTTATTAGCAGATACCAGAGGTAAAGGTGAGTTCTATCATGGGGCTGCTGATGAATTTAAATTAGATTCTTCTAGTCATTACAAAGCTCCTGGTCTTTATGGTCAGGGACTATATACAACTGATGATGTAACAACAGCAGGTAAGTATCAAAAGAAAAATAGAAAGCTTGTCAAAACAGATGCAAAACAAACTGTTTATAAAATTACAGAAAAACAGCCAGTTAAATTTTTTGATTTAGATCAACCTGTACCTCAAGACATAGTTGAAACATTAGAAGGGTTTCAAGCACAAAGCGAACTTTATGATGAAGTAATAGGACGTACTTTTGATGAATTTAAAATAGGTTCATATAACGAATCAACAGGCAAAAATCCCTCTTTAGGTCAAATATTTGATGAATTAAAAGCACAAAATAGTGCAAATGAATTTATGCCAGCATATGAAATAGATAACATTATTTCAGATGTTGAAAGCAAATTAAGAGATCAAGGTTTTGGTGGTTTCACTCATCAAGGAGGAAAGAAAGCAGGTAAAGGTAAACGTCTTCATCAAGTAAAAATCTATTGGGATCCTCAAGACCAATTAAACATAAATAAAGTAGATGTAGGTGGTGGTGGAGACCAATTTGTTGGTAGAGGAAAACCACCTAAAGCTCAAAAGTTTCCTAAAGAATTACAACCTAAAACACCAGTTGGATTTATTAATCAAGAAACAGGTGAATACATTCCTAGTCGTAAAATTCTTCCTGAAAAAGATAAAGATGCACAGCTTATTTATGACGCTATAAATTACTCAGATTTAAACGATCCGAAAGCTATAAAAACAATGACAGATCCAATGCAATTGGAACGTGTCTTGAGAATGGTTCCAGAAACTACAATTGATAATATTGAATATTTATATAGAAATTACGCTGATCAAACAAAAGAAACCCTTAGAGATTACATATTAAAAGGAGTTAAGGTACAAAGAAGAAGAGCAAGAAATATTAATAGATATATTGAAATTTTAGAAGAAGCAAAACTTACTAATAACGAGGAGTTATATAACAAAGCAAGAGATGGTTTTGCTGGACAATGGGTTGAATTTAATAAATTAGTTACACCTTTAAAAGGATTAAGATCAGAAATAGCAGGTGCTGAAAGAGTTGGTCAACTTGCTGGTGATTCTGCTAAAGGTGTTGATGTTAAAGGTACAGCAAAAGCAACTACTAAAAGTGATCAAAATGTATTAGGTCAAATTCAAGCAGAACAAAAACTTATTAAAAAAGAAAAAGCTTTAAGAGAATTAATTCCTTCGCCAGAACAAATACAAAAAGCTCTAGATTCTAAAGACTTAACTGAGTTATTAGACTTTACTAGAAAGCTAAGGACTGTTGGAGGAGATGCTAATGAACTTGCAAAACTATTAACTCAAAAAGAAAACAACCAACTAATAGAAGATATTTCATTTGGTTTGAAAATAAGTAAAGAGATAATGGTCAATCAATTATTAGCAGCACCTGAGACACAAAAAATAAATATTTTTACTGGTATGATTAATAGCGTTTTAGGTCCACTTCAATATTTAAGCTATGCAGGTTTTGAAGGAGATCCAAAACTTATTGTAAGAGGATTGGCAGAATTAGTTTCTCACGGGGCAGTAGTTCCAGATTCTTTAAGAATGGCTAAAAGGGCTTGGAATCTTAATGAAAATATTATTGCACCTGCTAATAGAAAATTAGTTGCAAAAAGAAGTGCTTTTGATGAATTAGGGGAAAAGATGAAGACTGATCCACCTAAAGCAATTAAAGACTTGAACATACCTATAACAAAACAAAAAATAGATTTACCTTTTAATCAAAGTATTGCACCTATCTCGATTACCAACGAATTTGTTTCAGACGTATTTAAAACTGTTGGTACTGCTGTTAATTTACCTGGTCGATTTACAATGAGTTGGGGAGATGAATTTGTAAAACAGCAGATATTACGAAGTGGAAGTTTTGCTGATTATTTAGTAGCAGGATGGGAGGCAGGTCTTAAAGGAGAACAATTTAAAAAATTTATTAGTAGAGGAATGGCTGAAATAGATCAAGCAATGACAACTCAAAGTATTGAAGGAATGTCAACTTTATCAAAAGGAATATATGAAAAAAATGCAAACCAATCAATAGAAAGAACGTTTACTAGAGCTTTAGGAGAAGGCTATTTTAAAGGAATAACGAAACCAGTAGCAGATTTATTAAAAAAGCCAGGAATGGATTGGCTTAATGCTTTTGTTACAACACCTGTCAATATTAAAAAATATGCCCTTAGACATTTTCTAACTTTACCTACAGCACCATTAACAAAATATGACGCATCTAAACCAGGAAATGTATTTGAAAAATTAAGTTTTAAAACAGGTAAACCAATCAATATAGGATTTGGAAATTTACTTAAAGAATATAACGATGCAATGTTAAGTGATGACTATGCAACTAAGGCAAAAGCATTAGGAGAAGCAAGAATAGGACAAGGATTTTTATTAACACTTGGATTATTTGCTAAAGCAAAAGATGATCCTAATGCTGAAATTGTTCTTGTTGGTGCAGGTCCAAGAAATTACAAAGCCCAACAAGTAAGAAAAGATAATGGTGAATTACCTAACAGTATTGGTTTTTTAGAAAAAGATGAATTAGGCAATAAAATTTATGGTTTAGACGGAAAACCAAAAAGATATTATGTGCAATTTGAAAGATTAGATCCTTGGGCTTCTCCTTTTTCATTCATGGGTGATGTACCTGATCTTGCAGCAGCTTTAGATATAGAAGACCAACAAGAAGTTGGAAACATTGCCAACGCTCTTGCTTTTAGACAAATCAAAGATGACACTTTTTTAAAAGGAGTTACAGAATTTATGGATATGTGGAGTGATCCTAGTGGAGATAAATTTGCAAGATGGATGGCAAGACAAATTATGTTAAGAACTACTCCAGGGTTTGCTTCTGTAGGAGATATTGCTAGAGCTACAGGTATTCCAGAAGGCACTGTTAAATATTTAGATATTGCAACTTTAGGGGTGTCTAAAATTCCTATTCCAATGCCACAGACATTAGCAAGGTCAATTAAAAGATCTCAAGATTATGAGTTTTATGATGAACCTACAGGTCTTACATACAAGTTAGAAAATCCAAAATTTAACAGAAAAATACGAAAGGGTGATTTAACAAAACAAATCGAAAGAGAAGATGGAACTTTAAAAGATGAAGATAAAATACCTTTTGTTGAAGATGCTTTTAAAAAATTTGGTATTAACTTTTTGAGAGAATTATCTCTTGGAATAAATGGATGGGATGCTGATCTAGAACCTGTTAGAAATGTATGGGATGGTAAATTTCAACAATATCCAACTGGGTTTGGTTATAAAAACATGAACCCTATCAAAAGTAGTGAGTCAGTAAATAATCCTATATTTACATTTATGCAAGAAATAGGATATAGACCTACTGCTTTATCAGATGAATTACTTGGAGGTATTTATTTAGATAGTACAAATTGGGTAAAAATTAATAATTCTATACCTTTAATTAGAGATGAAGATGATGTATCTTTTCAAGAAAAACTATTAAACTATATCAACGATTCTGACGTTCAAAAAAGATTAAATATCATTCTTGAAAATCCACAAGCTATAGATTCACAAAGATCTAAAGCGTTAAGAGATCAATATATAAAAGAACTTAGAAACGGATGGCATAATATTTATAAAGAACAGGAGGAAAGAGCAATTCTTAAATGGTTGCAAGAAGAAGCTGAAGAATCAAAAGCAGCTGGAAGAGGATTAGG